>Ga0255765_1000027_pt1 | contig 148443 bp, 127 predicted proteins | sample 041ome_8_FD_179965 | JGI IMG/M metagenome (GOLD analysis project Ga0255765, IMG submission 179965) | Coastal salt marsh microbial communities from the Groves Creek Marsh, Skidaway Island, Georgia - 041407BS metaG (version 2) | ecosystem: Environmental > Aquatic > Marine > Intertidal zone >...
ACAATATAGCCTTTATCAGTCATATCTTTTTTATATTCTAATAACTTTTCAGGATTTCTTCCCCAAACAATAATATTTTTGCAATCCGTCACTGGCGCTAGATATTCTGCCTGCATTCTTGCTTGAACACCTGTCCCTACTATACCTATTGCAGTGATGTTTTTTGGTGCTAAATATTTTGCTGAAATGGCCCCTGCGACGGCCGTTCTTACATCTGTCAGCAAACATTCATCATGAAGGATGGCTGCAACCTCACCGGTATGTTGCGAAAATAAGATCATCATCCCATTGCTGTTTGGAAGCCCCATATTAATATTGCCGTAAAAACCCGATGCAATTTTCACAACATAATAATCGCCACCTTTAACACAGCCATATTTTATGTGAATTTCTCCCTTTTCCATGATCAATTCACCAACTGGCGGGATATTACACTTTCCTTCAGAATAATCCGCGAAACCCTTTTCAATAAGTGGCATTGAATCAATATTAGGTAGAAGCTGTTCGATTTCTTTTTTTGATATTACGTTCATAGCATTTGATCCTTATTTTTAAATAAGGTAACCAATTAAATGAATAACAACAACTAAGTTATTAAAGAATAATAGAGAAGCAGATTAACTTATAAGCTCTACGCTTCTTAAAATACCATTATAAACCCGGCCATCACGTTTTTCCGAATAATATAAATGAACGTGTGAGGCAGTTATACTGAAACTTTCACCTGTTTTTTTAAGCTCTTCTTCACTTACCTTCGCGCGTCTTAACCTTGCAAGAGTTACATGTGGCCGGTAAGGGCGATCTATTAAATTATATCCAGATTTCCGAAATTTTTGATCTAACTTGCTTTGTAATTTTTTTAAAGGATCGTTTGTTTCTACGGATGTAATTAAAACACCTTTTTTTTCATTATCCGGCGGAAATAGGGTTGCGTCCCCTAATTTCACATCAAAAGGTGCATAGCCTTGAACCGCTTCTTTCATTAACACTTCTAGCTTATCAAGTGCATTTATCGGCACATTTCCAATAAAGATAAGCGTGATATGATAATTTTCAAAAGGCACCCACCTGATATTAAGCTCACTGAACTGACCTTTTAGTGATTGAGAACGTTTTTTTAAGCGCTCCATAACATCATCGCTTAATGATAATGCAACAAAAACTCTTATTTTTTCTTGATCAGCGGACATCATAAATCACATTGACTGTCGCACTCCAAGGATTTGGATTAGACCAGCGCATACAATAATCTTGGGGTACCATTGCCGTAAAAAAATGATCTTCTTCTTTTGCCGTTTTCTCTTCAACTACATAAGATAATTGAGCGTCTTGTTGATAATGAATGCTAAATTTTAATTCACGACCACCAATGAAGGCATAATTCACATTTTCGCCAAACCCAAGAGAAACGCATATTTCACGGCTTTCGCCACTTTCGATAATAAATTGTTCGCTTTTCATCTTGGCATGTGAAGAGGTAGCGCAAAATACGACGCCACAAAAAGCCCAGAAAACTCTCATTATTTTATTCCCAAATCTCACCATGCCTTAAATTATCTTATAATTATGGCAAAAATAAAACCTACCCTCTTGGCACCCTGATCCATTCAATCATGTCCTGTACATCTTTTGGAGGAGCATTTGTAAATTGACTGACAACGTAAGCAACAACGAAATTAAGGGCCATACCAATAGTGCCTGCGCCTTCGGGTGATACACCAAACCACCAATTTTCGGCATTACTTGCATCCGGATTGATGAATTTAAAGTAAATAATATAAAGCGACGTGAACACAAGTCCCGTAAGCATGCCGGAAATGGCACCTTCTTTATTCATGCGTTTATAGAATATCCCCATTAGAATGATGGGGAAGAAAGTGCTAGCCGACAATCCAAATGCAAAGGCGACCACTTGCGCAACAAAACCCGGTGGATTGATACCGAAATATCCCGCAATCAAGACGGCGATTGCCACCGCCATTCTGGCAAACATCAATTCTTGTTTATCCGTGATATTAGGCAGAAGCATCTTTTTAAATAAATCATGTGCAACAGACGTCGAAATCACCAATAAAAGACCCGCCGCGGTTGAAAGTGCCGCCGCCAAGCCACCCGCCACCACAAGCGCCACCACCCAATTAGGAAGATCTGCAATTTCAGGATTAGCAAGCACCATAATATCCTGATCAATATAGAGCTCATTATCACTTGGGCCGTTTTCATTTCTGAGTAAGCGTTCTCCGGACGCCCCCTTGCCTTCTTCATAGAAATCGGGTTTTCCTTCAAAAGCATTTCCGGCTGTATATTGGATTTTTCCGTCACTATTTTTATCGCGCCATGCGATCAAATCGATGGCTTCCCAATTTTTAAACCATTCTGGCGTTGCTTGATATTCAGCATTTGAAACCGTATCGATTAAATTTAATCTGGCAAAACTCGCTACCGCCGGTGCCGTTGTATAAAGGATCGCGATTAATACAAGCGCATATCCCGCGCTCAAACGTGCGTCACTTACTTTTGGGACCGTAAAGAAACGAACAATCACATGCGGCAGTCCCGCCGTTCCGACCATTAACGCGGCAACAATGCAGAACATATCAATGGTTGATTTATTTCCGGCGGTATATTCCCCAAACCCAAGCTCCGTAGAAATACCATCAAGCTTATCAAGTAAATAACCAGACCCGTCCGCAAGTTCGGCGCCGAACCCAAGTTGCGGCACAGGATTACCGGTCATAAGGATTGAAATAAATATGGCCGGTACCATAAATGCAAAAATCAGCACACAATATTGCGCTACTTGAGTATAAGTAATTCCCTTCATTCCTCCGAGTACGGCATAAAAGAACACAGTCGACATGCCAATGAGGACACCGGTCATAATATCAACCTCAAGAAAGCGAGAAAACACAATACCCACGCCGCGCATTTGCCCCGCGACATAAGTAAAAGACACAAATAACGCACAGATTACAGCCACGGTTCTGGCCGCGTCGGAATAATATCTATCACCAACAAAATCCGGCACAGTAAATTGCCCGAATTTACGTAAATATGGCGCTAGCAGAAGCGCAAGAAGAACATATCCCCCTGTCCACCCCATTAAATACATGGCACCGTCACGTCCCATAAAACTAATGAGGCCTGCCATTGAAATAAAGCTTGCTGCGCTCATCCAATCGGCGGCCGTTGCCATTCCGTTTGCCAGAGGCGGCACGTGGTGCCCCGCCACATAAAAATCATCCGTGGTACCCGCTTTTGCCCAGATGGCAATTCCGATATAAAGTGCGAAAGTTACGCCAACAATGATGTAGGTAAGCGTTTGTGCATCCATTATTCGCTCCCCTCATCCATCATTTCTTCTTCACCAACACCGAATTTTTTATCCAGTTTATTCATTTTAAAAACATAGACGAATATAAGAACAACAAAGACGTATATTGCCCCCTGTTGAGCCATCCAAAAACCAAATGGAAAACCGACGAATTGAAATTGATTTAACCAATCAACAAACAATATACCCATACCAAATGATGCGATAAACCAAATAGCGAGTAACTTTAAAACAAGTCGGACATTTTCTTTCCAATAATTATCGCTATTCTCGCTCATCTAGGGCTCCTGTCAGTCGTGAGTTCAAACCCCGTATAATAATGCCCCCCCCTAATAGTTGCTTTAACTTCACGAATGGCACGAATATCGTCAAGTGGATTATCTTCTAATATCGCCATATCTGCTATTTTTCCGACCTCGAGCGTACCAAGATCTTTTTCCACGCCAATATTTTCGGCCACCTTAATTGTAGCAGCCCTGATCGCATCGGCTTCTGAAAGCCCCGCATCAACGAACATAATCATTTCAAAATGCTGTGCCATACCATATGGGATAAAAGGACTGTCTGTCCCAGCCGTGAAATTTGCACCTTTATCATGCATTTGTTTAATTGTTCCGAGCATATTAGAATTTAAACGAATTTCATTGGCAACATAGTCCGATTGCGCAGAACGCCTCAAGCTATCGCGCTGTAACTCATCTAGAAAAACCCTATACTTAACATCCGATAAATATTCGGGATGTTCTAACATATAATTGAAATAACCGGTTTCGAGTGTCGCAGTTGGCGTTATAAATAGACCCGATTTCGCAATAATTTCAGTTACATCAGCATAGCTGTTTGAAAGGTAAGAAAATTTTGGTGAATACCCGCGTCGGCTTGTTGCACCCATATGTTCAACACTATCCATTGCGTTTTGTACGGCTGGTGCAATTTCATGGCTTGAAAGCGGAATTCCCATTGCGTGGGCTTCTTTGATAAGAATTTGTTGAAATTCATCTGGAAGTCGGACATATGATTTGACCATATCATAGTCTAATTCTTTTGCACGGGTGATTTCATGACGTAGTGCCTTTTCATTAATGGCACTATAACTTTGGCCATAATATATACGAGCACCGCCCGTCAACCATCCTGCATAAAATATTCGTGGTCCCTTTTGAATTCCACTTTCCCACGTTTCTTTACGCATTAGAGATTTATAGGGGTTTGAGCCCGGATCACGGACACTTGTAATGCCATATGAAAGCCAATTACGTCCTAATTTTTCCCCTAACAATTCGGTTTGGTGGGTATGGCCAGCCATTATACCAGGGATCATTGTATCCATTGAATGATCGATTAATTCACCAACAGCTGGTTCTGACCCATGAGGGGTAATTTTAGTGATGCGACCTTTTGAAATATAAACGTCAACATTATCCATCGTTGTGTCAGATACACCGTTAAATAATTTACCAACATGAATGGTAACATCGTCCGCACTTGTACGTGCCCATGTCAAATTAAAATATTCTGTAGATATTTCACCAGTCCTAACATTACAGGTAAGCAAACTCGATCCCGATAAATATGAGAGATCCTCTGAATTACGTTTCCAACGCGGCATATGCGCAACGCCTGGACATCTATTTTCCATGGTTCCTGTTATATTACCGCTTAAATCAACGTAAGAAACCCTGATTTCACCTTCTGAAACATAAGCAATTCTTTTTCCGTCAGGTGACATGGCGGGCCCGCTTCCGTCTCTGGTGGAAAGACCTATATTCCCTGGCATATCGAAATCTTTTTTACGTTTATTTCTAACGTTATATTGACGAATAATATGCATTCCTTCACGGAACCTTGTTGTTGCGGGCTTTACCACGGCCATCAATAAATGATCATTATCGCTCGTCCATACAGGGCGGCCCGGCGTAAATACAGTTTCCTCGATCGTTTCAGTCGTACCATATTCAGTATCGATAATTTTTAAATCGGCACGTCCCCATGTATTTGATCGGCCTCTTGTAGATAGATAAGCGATTTTTGTGCCACCAAATGACCAACTCAGTCGATATTCACGATTCTTATCATTGGTTAATCGTTCTTCGCGACCATTTAACATATTGCGAACCCAGATATCCATTTGGCCATCACGTTCAGCAACAAAAGCAACACGACTTCCGTCATTTGACCATGTAGGGTCGTTTACTTGTCCTGTCTCATCCGTATCAATATTTTCTGCTGGAGCGTTTCCTTTTTGTAACCACATTCCGCCAATTGCAGAAAAAATCATATCATTATTTTTGGCACTGATATCCATACTGCCAATTCCGCGGACACTCTGCCTCTCCAGACTATCAAAGTCCCTTTGTTTTTTTACGTAATTTGGTCTGACCGAATTGATTGTCGCCGTAAAATCAATCTGACGAATTTTTCTTTTTGTTAATTCTCTTTTGCCGCGCACATATTCACTTACAAACGGAATAAATTTGATTATACCGTCAGCCGTATAATATAATCCGCCTTCTCCCCATGTCCCACGAAACGGGAATATGTCACCTTGATCCAATATGGTTTTATTTCGATATTCATTGCGGTCATTTATGTCGGCAATAAATTCTACCATAATATCATTGCCATTATGTGAAATATAAGAAAAACCAATATCATCGCTATACCAATTAGGACGATAATATTTTACCTTTTCTGATTTCATTAAAGACGTTTCATATGATCCCTCTAGTAGATCATCCAAAAGAACGATTTCGGAATATCTCCCTTTAATCTCACGTGTGAATAATAAACGGTTGCCATCTTTTGATTTATGGGGGTGCGCATCATCATCAGGATGCCTTGTAATTTGCTTAACAGCAGAAGTATTTACATTAATATCCCAAATATCGTAGTTACCACTGCGGTCGGACGCGAAAGTAATAGTTTCACCATCCGCATTCCAGAACGGTTCGCGGTCATCAAATTGCCCATCTGTAATTTGCTTTAAATCAGAACCATCCACATTTACGGTCCAAATGTGAAAATACCCTTGATAAAATCCTTGAAATGCAATCTTGCTGCCGTCCGGCGAAAAGGAAGGTTCTCTGACCTCTGGCTGTTGACCACTTGTAATGGCTTTCGCTTCTCCCCCTTCTGTGGACATTGTCCATAGCACACCCTGGATATCCATCGTAATGGTAGTTCCCGTCTGATCGACAGAAAGGCCAAAATTTGTCCCTTCATTAAAGGTTATTTCTTCAGCATTTGCACTTAATAACACCCCAATAAAGGCAATTATGCCTATTACACTTCGCAGCATATTTACTATCCCTTATATTTCATATTTTTATAGTGAGCAGCTTTTCAGAAAAATGTCGTGATGTAAACAGTTTATATGACTTGAAATATTTCGTTTATTGACTACTCTGCGCGTATAAATCAGGAGCTTTCATGTATTCAGTTGAAACAGACAGACTTATTTTACCCCCGTTTATCGCGGATGATGTGCATTTTTTAAATTACTTACATAGTGACCTTGATGTGGTGCGTTACACAAGCGGTCATACCCGTAGTTATAATGAAAATATTGAATACATCAGAAAAATGCTTGAACTATATAGTCAAAATCTAGGTCATTTATTGATTTTAAGAAAATCCGACAATAAGCCAATTGGCCGATGTGGTTTTTCTTACTTTTACGGTATAAATGATGGTGACTTAAATTGGTTTTATTGGGGCAGTCCCGAAGCCGTTAAAAAAGAAGGCTATATCTTTCAATATTTAGAGCTTGGATACACAATAGCCAAACCTTTTTGGGGAAATGGATACGCGTCTGAAGCGGCCATTGCTATGATGAATTATGGATATAATACATTAAATTATGACGGATTTTCTTCGCTTGTGAATGTTAAAAATACGGCATCAATTAATGTAGCTATGAAAATGGGCACTCTTTCACCTATTCATTGTATGCTCAATGATGAACCGGGATATGATTTAAGAAATGTGAAAAATGGATAATTTACAAAAACTATTGGATATAATGGAAAAATTGCGCGACCCTAATGACGGTTGCGCATGGGATGTTGAACAAACATTCGAAACCATCGCCCCTTATACCATTGAAGAAGCTTACGAAGTGGCAGAAGCCATTGATAATAAGGATATGGATGCACTTAAAGACGAACTTGGTGACCTTATGTTTCAAGCCGTATTTCATGCACGCATGGCCGAAGAAGAAGGTCATTTTAATTTTGCCGATGTGATTGACGCTATTTCTGATAAAATGATACGCCGACATCCCCATGTTTTTGGCGATGAAAATTATCGCGACTCCGAAGACCAGACCATCGCATGGGAAGAGCAAAAAGCACGTGAGCGCGCTGCCAAGAAACAAAAAAGTATCCTTGACGGTGTTACCGTTGGACTTCCGGCATTAACACGCGCCGTGAAATTACAAAAACGTGCGGCAAGGGTCGGTTTTGATTGGCCAAACACATCGGGGGTCATTGATAAATTAAACGAAGAAATGGCAGAACTATCGGAAGAACTTATCGCAAAAAAACAAGATCATGAAAAAATAGAAGAAGAATTCGGCGATATGATGTTTGTTTATGCTAATCTCGCCAGACACTTAAAAATCGATCCCGAGCAGGCCTTAAAGAAGGCCAATAATAAGTTCACGCGACGCTTTAATAAAATTGAACAAGAAATTGAAAATAAACAATCTTCTTTTGATCAATATTCACTAGATGAATTAGAAGAACTTTGGGTTAAAGCGAAAAAAGAAGAGAAATTATAATAATACATTTCCCTTATAAACTAGATGCGGACTAAATTTGTAAGCCCGCATCTATATTTAATATTTAATCTATATCACCACCACGCACCCAAGGGGCATTGGCAGCATTTAAAGCAGCTTCAAGTGCCGGGATGGTCGAGTTGGTTAAAGTTTGAAGGCGGCTTGTCGCCGCATTAAGTGCATCCATTGCATAACCATATTGATCCTTCGCTTGCTGTGTTGGGCCATATGTTCCGGAACTCGCACCGTTTGCGAAATTAAGTCTGCTGCCAACCGATGCTGGACGTGATCCTTTACCCGCACGGGATCTTTCACCATTTAGCATTTCATCAATAGCATATAACTCTTGCCTTAAGGCTTCATATTGCCCCTCAAGAGCCCCTGCATTATCCGAACGGTCCATTGCAAGTCGATAAAGATTTGCTTTATTCATCAGATCGCTAATGGTCGCATTCGCCGCGGCATTCTTTGCGCGGGCTGCTTCCAGATCACGTTGGAAGGCATAAGTATCAGCACGGCTTGATCCCTGTAATGCGCTTTCAGTTACATCAACAAGTTCGAAATTAACGGGTCCTGCCACTTGCATTGCTTCACTATTAACGCGCGCATGCATTGTCGCTGAATATTCGCCCGGCATCACCATTGTGCCACTTGGACGATCAGGATCATTTCCACTATTTTCATTCGTGATGGCTGTTTGTGTTGATTGCAATAAATTCCAAGTGACGCGTTTAACACCCTTACTATTTGGGGCATTAAGCGTGCGCACAATGTTTCCGTTCGCATCACGAATTACAATATAAACGGCCGCATCAGCTTCACGTCGCTCCATTTCTAATGTCGCAAAATCTGGATAATTTACACCTTCCCCATTTTCTTGCATCTCTTTATCCGCAGCAACACGAACTTGTTTTGCCGTTTTAAAATCATCTTTTAAGTAATATGTGAATGTTTGACCAAAGGGTGGATTGTCAGCCGTCCATTGATCATCGCCTTGACTATCACTATGAAGCGTATCTTGCCTGTACCATGGTGATTTATCATCTGCAAATAATAATGCGTCGCTTTCAAGTGCCTCTGCATTTAAATTACGTAACGGAGTATAATCATCCAAAATAAAGATACCTCGGCCAAAACTACCCGCAACAAGATCATTATCACGTCGCTGAATTCTTACATCACGTACTGAAATCGTTGGCATACCGCCTTCTAATTCAATCCAATTATCGCCACCATCAACTGTGAAATAAATTCCGAATTCAGTTCCAAGGAACATTAAGTCCTTATTGACGTGATCTTGTGTGATACGCCAAACAAGGGATTTTTCAGGAATGCCATTTGTTATAGAAGTCCATGATTTACCGCGATTTGTGCTTTTTATAAGATAGGGCGCATAATCCCCTTCCTTATGGTTATCAAGCGCCGCATAAACAGTATCTGCATCAAAACGGTCCGCTCTTATATCGTTGATATAAGCATTTTCAGGTATTCCATTTATATTCCCAACTTCATAACGGGTCCAGTTTTCACCGCCATCAGATGTTACTTGAATAAGGCCATCATCCGTCCCGGCATAAAGAATATTTTCATCAATCGGGCTTTCAGCCACATTTGCAATCGTATGAAAATTTGACATCGCCGACAAATCCCAGCCGGCCTCTGGCCCCCATGTGGTACCCATCATTTCATATGTCAGACGATTGCCATTTTTGGTTAAATCACCCGATATTGGTGTCCAACTATCACCACGATTATCAGAGCGCCACATACGTTGCGACGCATGGTAAAGGCGTTTTGGATCATGATGTGAAACATTAATCGGCGCGTCCCAATTAAAGCGTTCAGCGGGTTCACCAGGCCTTGCTTGTGGTTGAACATTAACATTTTCACGCAGCATTTTGTCATGTCGCCTTAAGCCACCTTGTTGCATTTGTGAATACATAATATTGGGGTTACCCGGCTCCGTTGCTGGACCATGACCATCAGCTCCCATGGTTAAATACCAATCACCATTGCGAATACCATCCGCGCGCATTGTACGACTTGGACCACCTTGTGTTGAATTATCCTGAGTGCCGCCATAAACATTATAAAATGGATATGAATCATCCGGCGCGATTTTATAAAATTGCGCAACATCAATCCCCTGCATGAAGCGCCATTTTGCCATATTATCACGACTTTCATATAAACCGCCATCGGAACCAACCAAAATAAAATCCGGATCAGTCGGATGGAACGCAAAAGCATGATCATCAACATGACGATTAACAAGGTTCATATTGTTCCACGTTTTACCACCATCCATTGAATAGGCACTTAAATTATTGGCCATATAGACCATATCGAATGTATGCGGGTCGACAAAGATTTCTTGATAATAATGTGGGCCGGTGCCACCAGATACACGATCAGACATCTTTTCCCAGCTTGCGCCTTTATCGGAAGAACGCCAAAAACCACCTTTACGTTCATCAAGTTCAATTGTTGCATAAACAACATTCGGGTCAATCGGTGAAACCGCAACGCTAGATTTACCCATATTACTTGTCGGCAGACCTACTGTCATTTTTTCCCATGTTTCCCCACCATCCGTTGATTTATAGAGCGCTGACCCAGGTCCGGTATCAATTAAGGCCGCAATCGTACGCTGACGTTGCCATGCAGCCGCATATAATATATCTGGATTACTTGGGTCAATGGCAAGGGAGCCGACCCCTGTCCATTCATCGATCTCGAGAGTATTACGCCATGTTTTACCGCCATCAGTGGTTTTATAAAGCCCTCGTTGACCACCTTTTGACCAAAGTGGTCCTTGTGCAGCAACCCACACAGTATTACTATCTTCAGGGTTGATCACTATATCGCCTAAATGCTCACTACCCTCTAAGCCCATATTCGTCCAGCTTTTACCGCCATTTTCTGACTTATAAATTCCATCACCAAAGGCAATATGGCGCCCAGCATTATTTTCACCCGTTCCAACCCAAACGACATTTGAATTACTAGGGTCAATTGTGACATCACCAATTGAATATACATTTTCATTTTCAAAAATCGGGTCCCACGTGGTGCCACCGTTTACCGTTTTCCATACCCCACCAGACGCAACACCAACATACCACGTTCCGGGGTCCTTTTGATCAACAGCAATATCCGCAATCCGTCCAGACATATATGATGGACCAATATTGCGCATTTCGAGCCCTTTAAAAGTGCTGCTATTCATCGGGCCTTCATTATCTTGGGCCATAAGTCCCGTTGGCATAGCCATAGACATCATTAATGATAATAGAAAATGTTTTTTCATAAGTTCCTCCTCCAATTTTTTTAAGAAAATAGGTTGCACTATTTTAAAAGGAAAAACAAGGTCACGAATAAGCTTAGAATTTAAGAAAAAGTGTATTTTTAATTTTATGCCACATCTCTTCATTTGCGGCACACAATAAACCTGTCCCCACATTTTTTGGAGTATAAGGTTGCTCATCTAACCCTAAAGCATATCCTCCGGCTTCCTTGTAAATCAAACTTCCGGGTAAATGATCCCAAATCAATGTACGGTAATATACGGAAAAATCCTTTTCACCTCTTAGTAAAGAGACATAATCATAACCAGCACAAAATCCCGGACGGTTTTCCTTTATTAACTCAAGCTTTTCTTTTGCTTGATCCCTAATTTCTTTAGGCATACGGTTGATGTGCGCAGCACCGATTAATTCGCTAAGGTCAGATTTTTTATTGCTCAACGTAATTTTTATATCATTTAAATATGCGCCCTGCCCTTTGGTTGCATAGGCCATAATGTCACTTGCTGGTAAATATATCCAACTTATATCGACACTTCCATGTTTGAGCGCTACTATCATCACTGCAAAACGCTCATTTCCTTTGATGAAGTTATTCGTTCCATCTATTGGGTCGATTAGAAATCCATAGTCGGCTTTTAATAACTCATTCAATCTTTGCGGATTTTCTGAAATATCTTCTTCACCAGTAATTAAAGCATTCGGATATAATTCATGCAATCCGGAAATCAGCGCTTTTTCTGAAGCGATATCAGCTGCGGTTACAAATTCGCCAGGTTCTTTATAATGAACTTCCGTTTCTTTAAGATTTCGAAAACGCGTTAATATCTCTTCTGCGGAAACTTTTTTGATTAAACGGCAAATTTCATCAACTTTCATTTAATTTGCCCATTTTAGTCAATTGCCCGATAGCGGCGGCATCAAGACGCACAGTTAGTTTTGTATGTTCTTCCGTATCAATTCGTTCGAGAACTTCCCCATACTGATAAAAAAGTACAACATCAGCGCCATCTTTATGTTCAAACGTCAATTCAAATTGTTTTTTACCTTTGGCTAACTCTTTTTCCATAGAAGAGAGAAGCACATCACAACCTTCACCAGATACGGCAGAAACGAGTGTTACATTATCAATTCGAGAAGCCATATTTTCGATAAACGAGCGCTCTTCTTCATTTAAAAGATCAACTTTATTCCATACTTCATAAAGACTTTTACTTTCTTCGTTTAAAACACCTAATGACTTTAGGATTTCTTCTACATCATGCTTTTGCGCTTCCGTATCAGGATGTGAAATATCACGAACATGCAATATTATATCTGCCTCAGTCACTTCCTCTAAAGTAGCGCGAAAAGCGGCCACCAAATGTGTCGGCAAATCAGAAATAAACCCAACTGTATCTGAAAAAATAGCCTTTTGACCATTAGGTAAATCAACATTACGCATGGTGGGGTCTAATGTAGCAAATAATAAATCCTCAGCCATAACTTTTGCTTCAGTTAAATAATTAAACAGCGTTGATTTTCCAGCATTGGTATATCCAACTAATGCAATGATAGGAAATGGAACTTTTCTTCTGCTATTTCTATGTAATTCACGTGTTTTAATAACTGTTGAAAGCTGTTTTTTTATTTTTCCAATTCGCTCATCAATTAATCGTCTATCCGATTCAATTTGGCTTTCGCCAGGACCACCCATAAAGCCAAAACCACCCCTTTGGCGCTCCAAATGGGTCCATGACCTTACCAAACGGCTTTTTTGATAACTTAAGTGAGCCAACTCTACCTGCAGAACCCCTTCTTTTGTTTGTGCGCGCTCGCCGAATATTTCTAAAATCAATCCGGTACGGTCAATCACTTTTACTTTTAATTCGCGTTCAAGGTTTCTTTGTTGTCCAGGGGATAATTCACAATCTGCCACCACCAATTCAATGTCATGTGCATTAATTATAGCCGACATTTCATCCAACTTCCCTTTACCTAAAAAGGTCGCCGGTCTAATTTTATTTAAAGTTATAACTTCAGCGAGAACAATATCTAACTCTAATGCAGCTGATAAAGAGACTGCTTCAGACAATCTATTTTCTGCACTTCTTAAGTTTAATGAATTCGCTCTATCATTTATACTTGGATGAAATACAAGCGAACGCGCACCAGAAGAATGACCAATTTGTTCATTCCCTTGATTTACATCATCCCATACAGAATTAAATGATTTCTTTCGAAACTGAAGCGTTTCTTTTACGTCGTGGTCCGTCATACGAGGAAAATACTACTCCTCATCAACATCACCATCTTCGTCTTCTTCAAATAGATTAATAGGACCACCAGGCATTATGGTAGAGATCGCATGTTTATAAACCAATTGAACATTAGAATCACGACGTAACAAAATACAAAAGTTATCAAACCAAGTGATAATACCCTGTAATTTAACGCCATTAACAAGGAACACTGTAATAGGCGCTTTGTTTTTGCGTACATTATTTAGGAAGGCATCTTGTAAGTTGTGTATTTTTTCAGACATTTTTTAATCCACTTTTATTATTATTGTAGCCTTAAAACAGATTTATACTGATTACGCTGCAAATGGTTGAAGCAGAGTATACCACAACAATGATGTGAATTAAACCAAGAAGAGTAATTCATTGAAATGAAAATTTAATTTCTTCGGAACGAAGGAGTTAGAAAAATAAGCAACGTAATTATTTCTAATCTTCCTAAAATCATAAGAGCGGAAGTAAGCCATTTTGCTTCATAGGTCATACCAGAATAGCCAATAAAATCGGGTGCTATTAGGCCAGTCATCGCCCCTGCACTAAATAAATTTGCGACCGTTAGACCAATGCCTGTCCCCATATCATATCCCATCGCACCATATGATACTGAAAAAATAGCGATAGACGTTAAATATAATATCAAAAGAGTCCATATACTCATCAGAATTGAATTCGTCACACTAATATCATTCACACGCATCGCAACAATACCGTGAGGATGTGCTAGTCGGCTAATTTCACTATCCGCTTGACGAAATAACACTCTAAAGCGAAGGACTTTAAATCCACCGGCGCTAGAGCCAGCCGTTCCGCCTATAAAAATCAATATTATTGAGATGATGATAATCCCTAGAGGAAGTGAATTAGCAGCATCAGGAACAAAGCCCGTGGTGCTTATGGCAGAAGCTGCTGTAAAAATAGAAATTCCCAGCCTTTTTAATACGCTTAAATTACTTCCATAATCAAATCCAAGCAAAGCAATGAACATCACGATTACAGCTACTAAAAACATCATTATGAAATATTTTATTTCCCGATCTTTTTGATAAACTTTATATTTACCACTTCTTAAAAATGACCAATGAAACGTTAAATTCGTCGCAGCAATAAGCATGAACGGAACCAATATGAATTCAGACATATTGTTAAATGAATTTACACCTGAATTGGCATGATTAGTGAAGCCACCGCTTGAAAGTGTTGCCATAGCCGTTGAGAGCGCATCAAAAGAGATCATACCGCTAAAAATCAATAAAACCATACATGTAAAAGTAAACAACACATAAACTGAAGCCAGTGGCTTAAACGATGCCTTTAACCTAGCAAGTAGTCCTTCTCCTTCCCCATGAGGAAGTGAACTTCTAAATAAATCAGAACCGCCAATTGTACTCAATGGGATGATCGCTGAGGCAAGTATAAAAATCAATATTCCCCCTTGCCATTGAAGAAAAGAACGCCAAAACAAAAGCGTTTTTGGAGCAAGTGAGGAATTTGAAAGAATAGTTGACCCAGAAGTGGTTAAAGCTGATGCAGCCTCAAAATAAGCATCCGTAAATTTCGTAAGTACGCCTGAGATCATAAACGGTAATGATGCAAAGACAGGGATCAAAATCCAAGTAAAAATAAGAAACGAAATTATTGTGTATCTGGATGGTTTATTAGGATCATCATGAAAGGCAAAATAAAACCCTAACCCAATGAAAATCGTCAACATTGAGCTAATAAAAAATGGTAAAATCAGATGCGTTTCATCAAATGATAAAGCAACGAAAATAGGAATGGTCTCACTTATACCTAAAAAGATAAGCATGTACCCTATTATATGACCGATTTTTGTAATCATAATACAACCTATTATAGCTAACTTTAAAGGCTAGAAATATTCTAGCCTTACCGAGAATAGTTCTTCGACCTTTTTAATCATATCAGCACACGTAAAGATAATAACTGTGTCACCGGCATTTATAATCGTGCCACCTTTTGGAACGATAATTTTATCATCCTGAATAACAGATCCGATAATTACGCCCGGCGGTAACTTTACATCTCTTAATGGTTTTCCGACCAAAGGAGACGCCTCAACGGCAACAGCTTCCATAATTTCCGCTTCGCCACCTGCCAAGCTTTGAAGCGAACTAATTCTACCTCGTCTCATATGTTTCAGAATACTGGAAACGGTCGTTTGTCGTGGGTCAACGAATGCTTCAATACCTACCGAGTCTGTCAAGTCACCAAATGAGTGATCATTGATCAACGTGATTGCACTTTTACATCCCATTTGTTTTGCAAGTAGTGCAGAAAGAATATTTACCTTATCATCATTGGTTACTGAAATGATCGATTCAGTTCCATGTATATTTGCTTCTTTTAAGATTTCCATATCCAAAGCATCACCATGCAGAACAACCGCTTTTGATAATTTTTCTGCAACCTTAAAGGCTCTCTTTTCATCTCGCTCGATGATCTTAATTTGAAATTTATTATTCGATTCCGTTAATTGCTCGCTGATGAAAGTACCAACATTACCACCGCCAACGATCACAACATTTCTTGCTTCTTCTTCTTCATGACCAAATACACTTAATGCTCTTGTTACGTGCGATTTTTCAGAAGCAATATAAATATTATCGCCAACCAATAGCTGATCATTACCGGATGGAACAATTAATTTGCCATTTCTTAAAATTCCGCAAACAACAATATTTAAATCTGGGAATAGTTCTGTTAATTGGCGAAGGGGGGTATCAACGACTGGGCAGTCTTCTTCTAGCTTAACGCCAATAACCCTAATCCTATCATCCGCAAAACGGATCATATCGGTTGCACCTGGAACCTCTAGTCTGTTAATCGCCGCTTTCGCCACTTCAATTTCAGGAGAAATAATAACATCAATAGGCATATGATCGCGGCTAAATAGCAGTTGCCATTTCGGGTTCAAATAATTTTGCGCTCTAATACGTGCAATTTTTGTAGGAACATTAAATAAAGAATGTGCAACTTGACAGGCCACCATATTCACCTCATCAAAAAGCGTCACAGCAATAATCATATCCGCGTCTTCTGCTCCCGCGCTTTCAAGTAAATCAGGATGCGAAGCATAACCAACTAGAGCATGCACATCGAGTGAGTTCCTCACTTTATTAATAAGCGCTTCTGAACGATCAATTACCGTTACGTCATTTTGCTCTTGAGCGAGATGACGAGCAATATTGTAACCAACTTGACCAGCTCCACAGATAATCACTTTCATAACAAAATCCTTTTACACGTTCTTACTTTTTATCAAGTGTTCCAATGCCTAATCCCTTTAGTTTTCGGTGTAAGGCTGATCGTTCCATACCTACAAACTCCGCTGTTTTTGAAATATTGCCTTGGAAACGCTGTAATTGTACATTTAAGTATTCACGTTCAAACGTCTCACGAGCATCACGAAGCGGAAGTGTCATGATTTCAGTATTTGAATTAGGCCTTATAATTTCACTGTCTTCCATAATATCTGGCGGCAATAAACTAACGGTTATGACCTCTTCATCACCTGATAATATCAACATTCTCTCGACTGTATTTTTTAATTGACGGACGTTACCCGGCCAATCATGCGTTTGAAGCGCAGATAATGCTTCATCATCTATATCACGTGGTGGTCGCCCTGTCGCACTTGTAAAACCAAGTATCATTTGTTTAACCAAAAGTGGGATATCTTCCCTTCTTTGGGTTAAAGAAGGAACTTGAACAGGCACCACATTTAGCCGGTGGTAAAGGTCCTCGCGAAACCGTTGAGCTTCAATTTCTTGGCGTAAATTTCTGCCAGTTGCGCTTACCACTCTTACGTTAACTTGGACGCGCTGGTTGCCGCCTACCCGTTCAAAGGTTTGATCCGTTAATATACGCAATATTTTTGCTTGGGTTGTCTGCGGCATATCCGCGACTTCATCAAAGAAAAGAGTCCCGCCATGCGCCTTTTCAAAAACACCCGTTTTTACGACTACCCCATCTTCTTCAACACCGAATAACTCACTTTCCATATTTTCTGGTGACATGCTCGCCGCATTCACCACGATAAAGGCACCATTCGCACGCTTAGATTGATGATGGATTAAACGCGCCACCATTTCTTTTCCGGTTCCTGATGCCCCAGTAATGAGAACTCGACTGCCGCTTGGTGCGACTTTTTCTATTGTATTTCTCACTAAAGTAATTGCAGATGACGTTCCGGTTAATTGGTTTTCGTATCCTGCTTTTTCTTTAAGCTCAGAATTTTCACGGCGCAAACGGTCAACTTCAGTTGCGCGTTCAACTAGAATTAATAGTTTTTCGGTTTCAAAAGGTTTGCTGATAAAATCATACGCCCCCCTTTTAATGGCCGTAACAGCGGTTTCAATATTTCCATGACCACTAATAATGATCACGGGTAAATCTTTATGCTTTTTCTTTACCGCTTCTAATATTTCTAAGCCATCTAATTTGCTACCTTGTAGCCATATATCTAAAACAAGCAAAGATGGTCTACATGCATCAATTTCCTTTAACGCATCATCACTATTTCCTGCCGTACGAGTGTCATACCCTTCATCGTTTAAGATGCCTGAAATTAAATCTCTAATATCAGCTTCATCATCAACGACCAAAATATCAAGCGCCATAAACTATCCTTATATTACTTTTAGCCCTTAAATCATCATTTTCTGTAAGTTGGTTTTCATCATCTTCAACGCTTTTAGTTTTTCTAAATATCAAGGTTGAAGAGGCCCCCATATCAGCATTATTTTCTAAAACTAGATTTCCGCCATGATCTTTCATAATTTTCTTAACAATTGCTAATCCCAATCCTGTTCCCTTACTTCTGGTGGTCACATAAGGCTCAGTTAAGCGGTCAATCATACCCTCAGGCATACCTATACCATTATCAGATACGGTAATTTTTGAAATATTTTCGTCATCTTTTAACTGAATACGAATTTTCCCGCCCTCTTGTTCGTTGAGAGCTTCTGAAGCATTTTTAATAATATTTGTTAGTGCCTGACCGATCTGTCTTGCGTCACAATCAAAATAAATAGGTTGATCTGGGAAATCTGTTTCGATCATTATGCCTTTATGGCTTAAGTCCATTAAGAAAGTAGCCTGCTTGGCAATTTCAACAAGGTCTTCTGTTTGAATAATTGGACTAGGCATTCTAGCAAATGATGAAAATTCATCAACCATTTGACGTAGGTCACGAACCTGCCTGACAATTGTATCCGTGCATTGTGTAAAAATTTCAGGGTCTGATGTAACCTCTTTTAAATACTTACGCTTTAGACGCTCGGCCGATAATTGAATGGGTGTTAATGGGTTTTTAATTTCATGCGCAATTCTTCTTGCGACGTCAGCCCAAGCTGCCGTTCTTTGTGCGGCAACTTGTTCCGTTATATCATCAAAGCTAATAACAAAACCTTTTGCATGCTTTCCTTTTAATTCTGCAGTAATTCGAACTAATAGGTTTAATGCATAATCACTTCTGTTTAATACAATCTGATCTTCTACACCTTCCGTTTTTGATCTAATAATTTTATCAAAAAGCTCAGATACTTCTGGCATAACGGCATTAATATTCCTGCCTTTCAGATCCTCTTCATTTATTCCAAGCATAATAGAAGCCGATCTATTAGAAAGCGTAATATTTCCCCCATCATCTAGTCCCATAATACCCGGTGATACGCCCGATAAAACTGTTTCAGTGAACCGGCGTCTTTCATCAAGTTTCATATTAGCAGAAAGCAAGTCTTTTTGCTGTTTCTGAAGCTGGCGCGTCATGGTGTTAAATGCTTTTGTTAGGCCACCTAAATCATCATACCCCGCCTTGATAGGGGCACGTGCAGAAAAATCACCTTTACCAACCTTATCGGTTGCACCCACAAGTGTATTAATTGGCTTCATGAGATTACTTGCAAGACGGAAGCCTAACAACGCAGAAATAAATAGAACAATTAACGCAAGGAATAAGAAGGTAATATTAAATAAAAGTCTGTATTCCGATAATTCTGATTGGGATTTTTCAAAATCATCTTTAGCTTCCAATGTTCTTCTTACGAGCGCTAATGCTTGTGCATCAATTAATCTGCCAATATACAAATATTGATCTAAAAAAGCATCTAACCGAACAATAACCCTAATTTGTCCATCATTTTCGCCACTAGAAAAAACCTTTACATTCCCGTCGGCAGCCTCTTCCATAATTTGTTTATTTAATCGTCCATCAAAGACACTGAAAGTCGATGTCGCTCGCGAGGTTACTTCGCCTTCCCGATTAAGAATAATGGCATCAGAAAGCCCAAGAGCACGTGCCTGAATATTCAAAGCTTGATCAAGTAATTCTGGTTGACTAGAAAACACAAACGCACGTCTATTCAATTCATTTGCCATGCCAAGTGCATCGGCACGAATAATATTATAATGTTCTTGGATGTATGTCTGCGCAACACTTTCTGAACTATCAATAACGGTTTGTACTTTTTCACTAAACCAAGACTGAATTCCAAATTCGAAAAACATTATGGATACAATCGCCACAATAATTGTTGGCGTAATCGCAATAACACTGAATAATGTTACAATTCTTCTGTGAAGGCGGGTTGCCGCAGCTCCTTTTTTACCTTCTCCCCATAACTGAATAAATTGACGAACGACCAGCGTTCCCAAAAGCAACAGATTTACGGTAATAAATAAAACAAAAATATAAAGATTGTCTGGTGTAGGAGATAGTGGCGCGGCATTTGAAAATAAAGCATATGCCCCCCCAGCCGACATAAGCAAGCCGAGGAAAAGTACATATACTAACTTATTTTCCAAATCCACTTTCCTTGCCCAGAGCTTCATTCTGCTAAGGATGATGGATTTTTTTCGCAATACTTGTTCACTCATAATGAATAGAGACTATCATATTGTTGCAATAATGCAACATTTTAGCACGTTTTTAAGAATATTAGATAGCAAAAAAATTAAAGTCGATCTTTTATAATTGGAATATTAAGTTCTTTAATTTTTTTACGGAGAGTATTCCGGTTTAAACCTAGCATTTCTGAGGCTTTTATTTGATTTCCTTTTGTCGCATTTAATGAAAGTTCAATCAGAGGGCGCTCCATTTCACTTAAAATACGTCCGTATAATCCTTTAGGAGGCAATTCATCCACATTATGTGCATCGAAATATTTCTTCAAATGACGGTGAATTGATTGCTGTAATGTCTCTGAAAAATACAATTGATCTGAATTTTGGTCGTCAGAATCTGATTGAATAATATTACCTTCAGATAGTTCCGTTATTACATTCTCAAAACTAATTTCATCTTCATTATATAATGCGGCCAAACGATGAACTATATTTTCAAGTTCTCTAATATTACCAGGCCAATCATACTTTTTAAATTGCTCAATTGCATTTGTCGCCATAACTTTCGGGGTTGAATTATTTTCTTCTGAATAATTTGCAAGAAAGAAGCGAACCAAATCATCAATATCAGATTTGCGGTCTCTTAATGGCGGAAGGTTTATGGGCGCGACATTTAGACGGTAATATAAATCTTCTCTAAACAACCCTTGGGCAATTAAAGTTTTTAAATTTCTGTGAGTTGCGGCAATAATTCTAACGTTTATTTTAACGGGATCACCACCACCCACTGAAACAAATTCACCTTCTTGAAGAACTCTTAGAAGTCTTGTTTGCGCCTCCATAGGCATGTCGCCAATTTCATCTAGAAATAAAGTACCACCTTTGGCCTTTTCAAAGCGTCCTATATTTTTTGACACCGCTCCAGTAAAAGAGCCTTTCTCATGGCCAAATAGTTCGCTTTCAATAAGTTCTTTTGGTATGGCTGCCATATTTATCGCCACAAAAGGCGCATTTCGACGTTGGCCAAAATCATGTAAGGCTTTTGCCACCAATTCTTTACCCGTGCCAGTTTCACCGGTTATCATGACGGTTAAATCCGTATTCATTAGCCGGGCCATGATGCGATATACATTTTGCATCGCAGGCGAACGTCCAATTAATGGAATATCTTCTTCATTTTTAATAGATACCGCTTTATCCAATTTATTCTTCGGACTAAGTCCATTTTTTATCGCAAGAAACAATTCCTCTAGATCAAATGGCTTAGGCAAATATTCATACGCACCGCTTTCTGCTGCTTTAACGGCTGTTATAAGGGTATTTTGCGCACTCATAATAATAACTGGTAATTCGGGCCTTATTTTCTTTATACGCACCAACATATCAAGTCCGTTATCATCTGGCATCATAACATCTGATATGACAATATCCCCTTCGCCATTTGAAACCCAGCGCCATAGTGTTGCAGCATTACTCGAAAGCCGCACATCATATCCTTCACGACCTAACGCGCGAGCCAACACAGTACGTATGGCTTTATCATCATCAGCAATAAGAATTGTTTTATTTGTCATGATTTCCCTTTAAAGCCGATGGCAGTAATACACGAAAGATTGTTTTACCTTCGTCACTTTCACATTCGATCACCCCCCCATGGTCAGAAATTATTTTAGCAACTAATGCTAATCCTAGCCCTGACCCACCGCTTTTCGTTGTGACGAACGGATCAAAAATATCCTCTTTAATTGTATCATCGATACCACCACCATTATCAATAATCGTAATCTCTAATGGTAAATTTAAAAATTCTTCCCCATTTGCAGAGGCTACTCGCATACCTAACCTATATGCTGTTGTAATTGTTATTTGACCATCATATTCTATGACGGCTTCAGCAGCATTTTTTAGTAAATTTAAAAATACCTGAATTAAAGAACCGTGATCCCCGAGTGTATTTGGTAAGGAAGGATCATATAATTCAACAAATTTGACATGTTTACCAAAACCATTTTCCGCCAATTTTTTAACATGTTCTAAGACACTGTGAATATTTATTTCTTCACGTTCTATCTGCCTAAGATCAGTAAACACTTCCATGCGATCAACAAGCTTACAAATCCTGTCAACTTCATCAATAATCAGATCGGTTAACGCAACATCATCTTTGCTGATGTCTTGAGAAAGTATTTGCGCAGACCCTTTTATGCCGGACAATGGGTTTTTAATTTCATGTGCGAGCATCGCAGCCATACCGGAAACCGAACGCGCAGCATTGCGGTGATGTTTTTGTTGGTTGATTTTTTGCGCGATCGTTCTTTGCTGAAACTGTATGACGGCACCATTTTCCTCAATATCATCTGTTTCAATCAATGGCGATACATGAACATCAATTTTTGTATTTCCTATTATAGGGTTTCCAATATTAATGTCATATTCTGATACGACCGCGTTTTTACTTATAGATTGCTCAACGAGCGATACAATTGGACTATCTTGCGGCACAATATCAGTCAATTTTTTGCGTGATAAAATCACATAACTACTGCCAAGCAATTGCTCCGCAGCTGCGTTAGCGAAAATTATTTTTTGTTGACTATCGACCGATAATATTGCCTCTGACAAACTATTTAAAATCTTATCTGTAGTATTTTTTGAGCTTTCTTCAGCAATATATAGCTTTTCTTTTGCCATTTTAAGCAGCTTGCTCACTCAATAATGGTTCAAAAAAGGCTTCAATTGTATCAAGCACTTCTTGCGTTTCTGGGAGTTTATTTACTTTTTGGCGAAACTCTGCGCTATCTCTTAAGCCCTTAGTATACCAACTGATATGCTTCCTCGCTATTTTCTTACCAGCACCTTCACCATAGTGCTTTAACATGGAAAGATAATGTTCAACCATGATATCCTTGATGACATATAATTCAGGATCCGGTAATTTTTCACCGGTTTTAAGATAATGAATTACTTGCGAAATGAACCACGGCTTACCATAATTCCCTCTTCCAATCATAACGCCGTCCGCCCCTGATTGCTTTAGAGCTTCTTTTGCGTCTTCACATGAAACAATATCACCATTAGCAATAACGGGGATATTAACGGCGTCCTTGACTTCACGTATGAATCGCCAATCAGCCGATCCTTTATACATTTGATTTCGAGTACGTCCATGAACCACAACCATTTTAATGCCTAGGTCCTCAGCAATTTTTGCAAGCTCTGGTGCATTTCTGTTGGTAATATCCCAACCCGTTCTCATTTTTAAGGTGACAGGAATTGAAACCGCATTAACAGTTGCCTCAATTATCTTTCCAGCAATGTCCAAATCTTGCATCAAAGCAGAACCCGCATATCCATTGACGATCTTCTTGGCAGGACATCCCATGTTAATATCAATGATTGGGGCACCCTTATCTTCGTTCATTTTTGCGGCTTGGGCCATCATATCAGGATCACAACCAGCAAGCTGAACAGACATTAGGTATTCGTCACTTTCAGCTGCGGCCATCTTATGTGTGCGATGATGATCACGGATCATAGCCTGACTAGCGATCATTTCAGATGTTACAAGTCCTGCACCAAATCTTTTCACGAGGCGTCTAAATGGTAAATCCGTTACACCCGCCATTGGGCATAACAGAACAGGATCCTCAATTGTGATAGGACCAATATTTATTGGTTTCAACAAATAAGTCATGATTAAAAATTAAGCAGCCTTTAAAAATGTCTAAATTTTAGTCAATATCGACGGCACTATAACCGAAAACATAAGTCACGTCAAAGGCGAAAAAGAATCAAAATCTTGACGACATTTTTATATAAAAATGATAGCTTTTGCAGATGACTATTAGAAACGCAGCCATAATCGTCGCCGCTGGTCGTGGACAGCGCGTGGGTGGAGAAATACCAAAGCAATACCTTGAAGTGGGAGGGGTGCCAATTTTAAGACGTACAGTCGAGGTTTTCTTAAATCATCCTAACATTGATCTTATTCAAGTTATCATTCATCCTGATGATAAAAATTTATATGATCAGGCATTAAATGGCCTTGACTTGCCTGCCCCCATATTTGGTGGTGAGACAAGGCAACAATCCGTATTAAACGGACTTGAAGCCATTAGCGATAAAATGCCGGAATATGTATTTATTCATGATGCAGCACGACCCTTTCTAGATCATAAAATAATAGATGATTTAATTGACGTGGTTGAGGTTTCTGGCGCTGTAATTCCCGCTTTAAAAGTAACTGATACCATAAAGTACATGGGGACGGATAAAATCGACAGTACTTTGGATCGCAATTATTTATATCGTGCTCAAACACCGCAAACATTTCGATATAAAGCAATATTCATGGCACACCGCCGTTTTGAAAATGAAAATATGACAGACGATAGTTCAATCGCAGAAAAAAGCGGACTAAAGGTCAGAATTATTGAAGGGTCAGAAAATAACTTTAAAATCACAACATCAGAAGACCTAAAGAAAGCGGAAATGATGACAGCAAAGACTTATACAGATATTCGCACAGGATATGGGGTTGATGTTCACGCCTTTGATAAAGGAGATCATGTCATTCTTGGTGGTGTAAAAATTCCTCATACGCATAGCTTAAAAGGACATTCTGATGCTGATGTTGCACTACATGCTCTTACAGATGCACTATTGGGATCAATGGCTTTAGGAGATATCGGTGACCATTTCCCACCAAGCGATAAAAAATGGAAAGGCGCAAGTTCTGATATTTTTTTAAAACATGCCGCAGACCTTATTTATCAGCAAGTTGGCGTAATTGCGCATGTTGATTTGACGATTATTTGCGAAACGCCGAAGATCGGACCACACCGTGAAAAAATTCGTGATAAAATTTCTGAAATAATTGATTTAGATATCGCCCGCGTTAGCGTCAAAGCAACCACAACTGAGAAACTGGGTTTTACAGGAAAAGGTGAAGGCATAATGGCTCAAGCAGTTGCAACCGTCAGACTACCGGAGTAAATAATGGCGGAAAATAAGACAAAAGAAACGAATGAAAGCGTCGATGATTTTCTAAACTCTATTGAACACGAAGGAAAAAAAGCCGATAGCTTCAGAATTCTAGAAATGATGAAAGACATAACAGGCTTGCCACCTAAAATGTGGGGAGATGCAATGATTGGTTTTGGAAATTATCATTATAAATACAAAAGTGGCCATGAAGGTGATATTTTCCAAGTTGGCTTCTCTCCCCGAAAAAGCTATTTATCCTTTTATCTATTTTACGGTTACAAACATCACCCCCTTATGACAAAACTGGGTAAGCATAAAGGAGGGAAAGCATGTCTCAACATCAACAAGCTTGCAGATGTGGTCGAAGACATACTCTATAAGCTCATTGAATTTGGCTTTCTGTCATCTGCTGGCGGGGATAACCCTTATGCCAAAATGGAAAGTTGTTAAATATGGCCCTTAAAAATTGGAATAAATCCTTCTTTCATCCTTCACTTATGATTTCAACATGGTTTTATAGCGGGCTTGTCCCATTCGCCCCAGGCACTATGGGGAGCATCGCTGCCCTTCCCTTTGCGTGGTTACTTATTGAACATGCTGGAAAATTCGGCCTTGCCAATGCGACCTTAATAGTATTTGTGCTTGGATTATGGGCATCACGTGAATATATGAATGAAACTGGAAAAACCGACCCTGGCGAGGTCGTCGTAGATGAAGTGGTGGGGCAATGGCTCGTTTGTCTGTTCATTATTGATAACAATCATATAGGACAATATATTCTTGCACTTCTCGCGTTTAGAATATTTGATATTATGAAACCGTGGCCCGTATCACATTTTGATAAACGACATGATGCGTTCGGCGTTATGATGGATGATGTCGTTGCAGGCATTTTGGGGGCAGCTGTGCTTTACGCTGTGAATTTCTATGTTCTCAGCTGAAATTGTTAAACTTGCTACCGAAGTATTAGAATTAGCGCGCAAAAATAGTTATCAAATTGCGACTGCTGAATCCTGTACTGGTGGCTTAATAATTGGTGCGTTAACGGATATTGCGGGATCATCCGACGTTGTTGATCGTGGCTTCGTTACTTATTCCAATCAAGCAAAGCATGAAACCATTCTTGTGAATTCTCAAACACTAGAAAAATTTGGTGCCGTTAGTAAAGAAACCGCTTTGGAAATGGTCGATGGTGCCCTTAATCAGTCTAATGCTTCAATTGCCGTTTCTGTTACTGGTATTGCCGGGCCCGGAGGCGGCAGTATTGATAAACCTGTTGGCCTCGTTCATATTGCTGCGCAAAAGAAAGGCAGCATTCCAACCCATCAAGAAGCTAATTTTGATGATATTGGCAGATCCGCAGTTCGCGAAGCGACAATAATAGCAGCCCTTAAGTTATTAAAAGAAGTTATTTATATCCCACGAAGGACTTGAGCCGGTCTTACTGACATTGCTTTCCAAATGCTGAACATTCCGATCGACATGGTCATTACAATTGCTGCAAAAACAGTAATCAGTGGAATTTGTAATGAGAATGTCCATTCAAGTTCCATAATGCCGACGACAATCCCATATGCAGCAACAGTACCAAGCAAGATCGCGACAAAACCTGTGGCAACACCCAAGATAATAAATTCAAATATATAAGCCTTTAAGATATCCATCCGTGTTGCCCCGACGACCTTTAAGACGGCGCTATCATAAACACGTCCTTTATGACCAGCCGCAATGGCGCCGCTTAATACCAAAATGCCCGCTACAATCGTAATCGACGCCATAACGTCAATTGCGCCTTTAATTTGCAGTAATAGAACTTGTACATTTTCAAGGACTTCTTTAAGGCGAACTGTTGTAACATTTGGGTAGTTTCGTGTAATCGCTTGATAATTCGCCGCCTCTCGTTCAGGTGTAGATTTAAGCGTACCCACATAAGTATAAGGTGCATCACTTAACATATTTGGATCAAACATCATGGCATAATTAATACCAAATGTGCCCCAATCGACGGATCTTACTGACCTAACTGCGACTTCGAAGCTACGTCCTAAAACATTAATCGTGATTTTATCACCTAACACCAGTCCGAGTGCTTCATATACATCCTGACTTAATGAAACTTGTGGCTCACCGTCATAACCGATTGGCCACCAATCACCTTCAACCAATTTATTATCTTCTGGAACTTCATCCGTGAAGGTCATCCCACGGTCCCCTCTAAGGACCCATCGCATTTCGGGGCTGATTTCCACTTCATCAGAAGGCACCCCTTTAACATGACTAATACGCCCTCTTAAATTAGGGACGGTTCTATAAAGGTTTGCGCCCTCTTGCGATAACATATGTTCTTTAAAACTGTCATGATCTGCTTTTTGAATATCAAGGAAAAAGTAACTTGGTGCATCTGTTTCAACACGTCTTTCAATTTCACTATCCAAACCAAATTCAACCAATGCAATAGCGGTTAGAAGTATCAATCCGAGCCCTAGGGACAATATGATCGATAATGTTGAGTTACCCGGTCTTGTGATGTTTGAGAGTGCAATTCTTAAGGCGGGACTGTAGCGGCGCGGTAAATAGGAAACCCCTTTACGGACCAATATCCCTGTTCCAAAAAGAAGCGCAAACGACGCAAGCATTCCACCGATAAAATACGCGGTTAATTCACTGTATTCTGCCGTATAAAATACCATCGCAAGCATCATGACGATCATTATCACAATCGTGATCAAATAATTTTTCGGAATGTTATTTTTGCCGGGCTCAGAAATGGCAATGCGGAACAGTTGGCGGGCAGAGATATTCTTTGCCTTTGCCAATGGCCAAAGTGTAAATATCAGACTGATTAGAATGCTATAAAAGGCGGCTACAGCAAGTGGGGCAAAATAAAATTCACGTGAAATTTCGATCGGCATTTTGCTTTCTAAGAAATCCGCGAATAAAAAGGGCAACGCCCCCCCGACGAATAACCCAAGCACGATTGATATCGCTGCCATGATTAGAATTTGTTGTAAATAAATTTGGAAAATAGTTTCAGATTGTGCGCCCAATATTTTAAATGTTGCGATCGTATTGGTTTTCGAATTTAAATATCCATGAACCGCATTACTAACACCAACTCCACCAACTAGAAGCGCTGTTAAGCCAACCAATGTCATAAATTGCCCCATACGGTCGATAAACCTTTGTGCACTTCCGCCGCCACTGCTTTTATTTCTCACGCGCCAATCGGAATCAGGAAATGCTTCTTCAATCGTTTCCTCATAAAGTTTTGCATCTGTCCCGTCAGCCAACCTAAGGCGATAATTATATTCAACCAGGCTCCCAAAAGTAATTAAACCAGTATCTTCCATGCTATTAGAAGAAACAAGAATGCTTGGTGCTAATTGAAAACCCGCATTTGAACTATCTGGTTCTTTTGCAGTCACTCCGCGTACTTCATAGACAAGACTACCGATATTTATCTTGTCACCAATATCAACACCAAGTCTTGTTGCAATTGCTTCAAGTGGGACGGCACCCCAATGCCCGTCTTTAAAGGCGAGAAGTTCTTCTCTTGGTAGGTTACTATTTGTTTCCAGAACACCAAAAAGCGGATATAAATCATCAACTGCTTTAACTTCAATTAAACTACTCTCGGTAAAATCTTCTGTGTGCGCCATCGCACGAAGTTCACTGACCATTGATATTTCTTCAGCCGTATCAACAACATATGCCATTTCTTCATCGGTCAATAGGCGCTGATTTGTTTCAATTTCTACGTCACCGCCTAAGAAAATACGTGCATCTCGGGAGAGGCTTTCTGCAATATTTGTTGTAACGGACCCGACGGCCGCGATGATAGCCGTGCCTAAAAATAGACACGCGATGAATATTCTAAATTGCTTAAAAGCAAATCTTATTTCACGAAGAGCAAAACGAGTAGCAACCATTATTCGGCAACCTTCTTTCCTTCATTTTCATGAACATCAACATTGTTTGTAATTAAGCCATCTTGAATATGAAGAATCTCATCACATTTCTCTGCGAGCTCCTGATCATGTGTAATCAAGATTAATGTTGCGTCATTCTTTTCTTTAAGATCAAAAATAAGTTCAATAATATTGTGCCCTGTTTTCCCGTCGAGATTTCCCGTTGGCTCGTCGGCAAATAAAATTTTCGGTTGAGGTGCCATTGCCCTTGCAATCGCTACACGTTGCTGCTCACCCCCAGATAGCTGTGTCGGGAAATGGTCCATGCGGTGCTCAAGACCAACATCAATAAGCATTTTTTTCGCTTTTTCTTCAGCGCCCGATACACCAGCAAGCTCAAGCGGCACAGCCACATTTTCAATTGCCGTCATTGTCGGAATAAGGTGAAATGCTTGCAGAATAATGCCAATATTGTCACGACGGAACATGGCAAGCTCATCTTCATTCATTTTATCAAGCACATGACCCGCGACCATGACACTGCCCTCTGTTTGCCGTTCCAAGCCATTCATGACCGACATCATGCTTGATTTTCCTGATCCAGAAGCCCCTAAAATGGCGACTGCCTTACCTTCGTCAACTTTTAGATCTATACCATTTAAGATTTTAACTTCAAAATCATTGCTTTTAAGCCTGAGATGAATATTCTTTAGTTCAAGAATTTTAGTGTCGGTCATATTTAAATATACTCGTTAAACGATAAGGTTTTTTATAAGTGTCTAAATTAATAAAGTTATACAATAATGTTTTTATCACTCCTTTGAGTAATGTTTTTATCACTCCTATTGAGTTATTCAACCATATTGCGATTAAACGTCTTATTTTTACGATTATTTCGATCTTCGGATCATTATACGTCACAATGCAGCCATTACATGCGCAAGAAACGAAACATATTCTTGCTTTTGGCGATAGCTTAACCGCAGGATATGGGCTTGGCCCCGGCGAGGGGTTTACCGATCAACTTGAACGCACATTAATTGATAAGGGCATAAACGTTAAAGTGACTAATGCAGGCGTATCGGGCGATACAACCTCGGGAGGCCTTTCAAGACTGGAATGGGTACTTTCTAGTGCACAAAATGTTGATTTGGTTATTTTAGCTCTTGGCGGTAATGACGCACTACGCGGGATACAACCAGAAATCACAAGACAAAACATGGACAAAATGGTCGCTATTTTAAAAGATAAAAACATCCCTACCCTAATAGCCGGAATGATGGCACCACCCAACCTGGGCCCAATTTATGGTAATAAGTTCAATAGCATATATGGTGATATGGCTAAAAAATACGACGTTGCACTTTATCCTTTTTTTCTTGATGGTGTCGCAGGTTTTATTGAACTAAACCAAAATGATCGCATACATCCAAATCCAGAAGGCGTAAAAATTATCACAGAAAAGATGTCCGCTAGTATTACTGAAGCATTAAAATAATAGTTAAAAATTTAGCAGGTTAAGTTTCTTTAACCAATTCGTGTTAAATTGTTTTAAAATTGACACGTAGTTGGATATAAATTGTGATTAAATTCATAATAAAAAAGGCATATTTATTCTATTTCATTATTCTTGGAATTTGTGACATTCACGCACAATCCAACATTAATTTTACAAAAGAAGAATTAAAGTGGATTGAACATCACCCAGTGATAACATCAACTAATGAAGTTGGTTGGGCCCCATTATATTTCAATCAATCCGGGGAAGCACGTGGCTTTTCTGTCGATTATTTAAATTTAGTTGCTAAAAAAATTGGCATCAAAATTGAATATAAAAGCGGTTTTACGTGGAGCCAAATTCTTGAAAAACTTAAAAACAAAGAAATCGACATTGCACAAAGCATTATTTATACACCTGAGCGCGCCGAATGCTTAGAATTCACTCGCCCCTATCTTGATATGCCAATGGTCTTTTTTGGAAGAAAAGGTCAACCAAGAATAGAAACAATTGAAGATTTAAAAGATTTAAAAATTGGTGCCACCCTTGGTGATTTATCATATGAGATTTATAAAAATGACTATCCAGAACTGGATATCTACGAATATAATTCCACTATTTATGCTTTAAAGGATATTTCAATTGGAAAGATTGATGTATTCGCTGACATTTATCCCGTTTCAAATTTCATATTAAACCAAAACTTCTTATCCGGTGTCACTGTCGTTGGCGACAGCTTCTTTCTTAGCGAAGATAATACAGATAATATACGCCTAGCCGTTAGAAATGATTGGCCAATCCTTAGAATAATTCTTGAAAAAGGAATGGACGCCATTACACCAAAAGAGTTTTCAGCGCTTGCGGAAAAATGGCAAACCACGGCTGCTGCTCTAACTGTAGATGAATTAGAATATGATATTGGTCTAACCGAGGCTGAACTTGAGTGGCTAAATGAGAACAAAGTTATTAAAGTCGCGACCGACCCTAATAATACACCACTAGAATTTATTGATGATAATGAAAATATAAGCGGCTTAGCCGGCTCTTATTTGGAATTATTTGAACAACGTTTAAATGTAAAATTTGAATGGTCAGGAAGTAAAAATTGGACAGAGTCCCTCAATCAAATACAATCAAAAAAGGCGCATATGGTATCTACTGCTAATGCAACGCCTGATCGGGAAGAATATTTGATATTTACCGATCCCTTCTTGGACGTGTCATATATGATTTTTGGTAGACAAGGTGAAGAAATCTATGGAAACTTAGATGCGTTAAATGGAAAAACCGTATCTATGGTCAAAGGCTATTGAATTACCAAAACTATAGCAGATAACCATCCTGAGATTATTTTACGATTATCAGATACAGTAGCAGAGGCGCTTGAAGTCGTCGCTATAGAACAGGCATATGCATATGTCGGAAGCATTGCTTTAGCAGCGCATTTTAGTATCGAAAAAGGATTAACACAGATTGTTGCTGTTGGTGACACCCCTTACCGTGGTTCAAATAAAATGGCTGTAAGAAAAGACTTGCCCTTACTGGCGAGCGCTATACAAAAAGCGATGCAATCAGTAACTGCCCGTGAAAAAACAGAAATTACGCGCAAATGGCTCGGGAGAAATTTTGAATCTTTTGAAAATTCAACACTTCTTATCCGTGCAATGATCATTTGTTTCATTATCTTATCATTAATTTTAATTTGGAATTACAGTTTACGTAGAGAAGTTAATCAAAGAAAGAAAGCCGAAGCCGAAGCAGATGCAGCAAACATTGCCAAGTCAAAATTCTTAGCAAATATGTCCCATGAACTTAGAACACCATTGAACGCGATTATTGGTTTCTCTGATGCCATGTTAGTTGGAATTGCAGGTGAGATAAAAGAGCAAAAACAAAAGGACTATTTAAATGATATTAGAAGCAGCGGCGAACACCTATCAACAGTAATCAATGATATTTTAGATCTATCAAAAATAGAAGCCGGAAAATGGCGGCTTAACATCACTGAGTTTGTGCTTAACAATAGCATTAATGAAACCATTAATATGATGATGCCACTTGCTGATCAAAAAAATATCTCACTCAAATATCAATGTGAATTTGAAAATGCTGACTTAAAAGTAAAGAGCGACATCCATGTATTAAAGCGTATTTTAATCAACATATTATCTAATGCTATTAAGTTCACCGAAAATAATGGAAATGTATATTGTAGAGCTTACCTAAAAGGCAATAGTATCAATATAGAAATTATTGACGATGGTATAGGTATTCCGTCATCGCGTCTTGATAAAGTCCTTCACCCATTTGAACAAGTTCAAGAAGGCTATGATTTAAACGAAGAAGGCACAGGTTTAGGGTTAGCCATTGTAAACGAACTTCTTAACTTAATCGATGGGGCATTAATACTTGAAAGTGAAGTTTCAAAGGGAACAAAAGTAACAATTACAATACCAAAATAGTTAAAATAATCACTTTATCGCAAATAGCATACACTTCATCGCAATCGACTTTATAGAGTTTGTTATTCAGTTCTACCTAAAAGTGCAAGACATGTTAATTCCTATAGCAACCTTGCTCCCGTTATTGCCCGAGAGGGTATGAACTGAATATAAACAGGGGCGTTTTACTATTAACAGTAATTTCCCTACTCCCCCTTCAACCCTGTTTATTATGCCGGCTCCCTTATTGGGAGCCGGCTTTTTATTTATCTAAACCTTGTAATTTTAAAGATCATATTTAAATAGTGCTCTATGAAAATAAATTTTGATCAATACGGTGAAGATGCCAATAAAAAACCGCTTATTATAATCCATGGATTATATGGTTCTGCGGCAAATTTTCGAGGGCTAGCAAAAATATATGCTAACGACTTTATCGTATTTTGTATCGATCTTAGAAATCATGGTAATTCACCACATTCTGATGAAATAACATATTCACTTATGGCTGAAGATGTTATTGAATTTATGGATAATCAAGGCATCAAAAAAGCGCATATTTTAGGCCATTCAATGGGCGGGAAAACCGCAATGCAACTGGCATTAAATCATCCAGAACGTGTTGATAAATTAGTGATCGGCGATATTGCACCTGTTGAATACCCTCATCATCATGAAACAATTTTCGAAGGACTATTGGCTATTCCTGTTGCGAATGTTGAAAGCCGCGGTGAGGCTGAACAAATTTTAAAACATTATGTTGAAGAACCGGGCGTTAGGCTTTTTCTCTTAACAAATTTGTTGCGTACGGATGATGGTAATGGTTTCAAATGGCGCATTAACCTCCCGGCATTAATTGGGGAATATAAAAATATTCAAGCGGCTCCCGATGGAATTTCATATGATGGAGAAACTCTTTTTATTCGCGGAGCAAATTCGGAGTATGTTGCGGATGAATATGTTCCTGAAACACTTGAATTTTTTCCCAATGCAAGTATTGAAACTATTGATGACTGTGGTCATTGGCTTCATTCTGAAAAACCAAAAGAATTTTCGGAAATACTACTTAAATTTTTAAAGTAATATATTGAAAAACTACCCCCTAACACTTTCAATAAAGTCTGAATAGTCTTTTAACATTGATGTTTCACGAAATGATTCATGGATCAATTCAATATAATCCCGTGTCTTTTCTGCATAGTGTAAATCTTCTTTTGAGACTGTTTTGCCTTGTTCCACCTGCACCTGCAATTTATAGAGGAAGTAATTTTGATAATACCGAAGATTAAACTGATCTTTTTCGTATTCTGCTTTAAAATGCGCCTGATAATCACTTAATTTATATTCGTCCTCACCTTCCAAATTTGCATAAGCGGCGTTATCGATAAGCCATTCTGCCTGTTCTTTTGCGCTTTCAACGTCTAAAACTGCTTCATCAAAGTCCGTTTCACCTTCAAGCACGCTTGAGGATAACAAACAATGATAATCGCCACATACATGGAGTCTATCAGGATAAATGGAGCAGGCCGTCCCCTTAAGATGCGGGCAAGGTAAATTGAATGCCCCTTCCCCTTCATCAACAACAGGTTTAATGCCAAGCTCAATTGCTTTTTCTTCTTCGCCTTCTAATAAAGGTGCATTGCCAAATAAAGCACCACTGCAACATAAACCACAATTTTTACAAAGTTCTGATGCTTTAAGAAAATTATTATCCATAGAAAATCCCTGATTAAATTTTGTTATTTAGGTTGACGGTTATGCACACATTTAATGATGTATTTGGCCGCAAAATCAATCTCTTCTTCCGTGGTCATTCGACCTATTCCAATTCGAATAGATGACGATATATCACGTTTTGAAAGCCCTAATTCATTTAAAACATAAGACGGTTTATGTTTAGCCGATGAGCATGCAGAGCCGCTAGATACAGCGATATTCTTAAGGTCAGCGATAAATAAATCACTCTTAACGCCAATAAAAGTTAAATTTAAATTACCAAAATAACGGTCCGTTTCAGAACCATTCAAACGAACATTATTTAATTTATGTCTCAAGATATCTAAGAGCGATTTCGATAGTTTAGAAACATGTTTAAGATCAGATGTCATATTATTTAATGCTATTTTCGATGCCTCGCCTAAGCCGACACAAAGAGCAGGCGATAATGTGCCTGATCGCAAACCATTTTCTTGACCGCCGCCATCCATTATCGGTATTACTTTAACGCCATTTCGAACGAAAAGCGCACCAATCCCTTTTGGCCCATAAATTTTATGGCCCGAGATGCTCATTAAATCGATATTCATATCATTTACATTAAGAGGAATTTTTCCAAATGCTTGAGCCGCATCCGTGTGAAACAAAATATCAGTGGATTTACAAATTTCACCAATGGTTTTAATATTTTGAAGAACCCCAATTTCATTATTAACTGCCATAATCGACACAAGCGATGTTTTTTCAGTGATACTATTTTTTAATTCATCTAGGTCGATTAAACCATCATGATCCACATTTAGATATGTTACAGTAAAACCAAGTTTCTCTAATGACCTCGTTGAGGCAAGCACACATTCATGTTCAGTCTTTGCGGTAATAACGTGGTTTTTATTTGGGAACTTGGCAAAAGCCGCCCCTTTAATAGCGATATTATTACTTTCGGTAGCACCAGATGTGAAAATTACTTCTTCGCTTATTAAACCAATAACATTCGCAATTTGTGCGCGTGCAACATCAATTGCCGCCTCGGCTTTCCATCCAAAGTTATGTTCTACGGAATGCGGGTTTCCAAATTCATTGGTTAAAAATGGCATCATTTTATCAAGCACACGCGGATCAATTGGGGTCGTTGCCTGATAATCCAGATAGATGGGTAACTTTAATTCACTCATCGGTTATTCTTTCTACCCCACATTTTTAACCAGCTACTAATGAAAGCATCAATATCTTCACGTTTCGTGTTCCACCCCATGCTCATTCGTACGGTTGAGCTTGCAATCTCATCATCGTTTGTCATTGCCATTATGACATGTGACGCTTTGACTTTTCCCGATGAACATGCTGATCCCGAACTTACACATATTTTATCAAGATCAAAATTCATTACCTGCGTTTCGCTTCTAACATTTGGCATATAAATTGTCGAAACATTAGGCAGCCTTTTTGAATTATGTCCTAGGCACATTGAACCACTCGCTTTAATTAGAATTTCTTGTTCTACATAATTACGCCATTCTTCCAATTCTTTCCTTTTTTCTAATGACCTCGAAATCATTGATGCCGCTAATCCAAATCCAGCAATTCCAGCTATATTTTCTGTACCGCCACGCCGACCAACCTCTTGACCACCGCCAATTATAGAGGATCTTACAGGCAATTTTTCAAGAGCAATCAAAGCCCCAACTCCTTGCGGTCCACCAATTTTATGGGATGAGATACTCATCATATCAACATCAAGAGATTGAAAATCAAGTGGTATTTTACCAAATGCCTGAATTGCATCAACGTGTAGAAGCGCGCCTGCATCCTTTGTGATTTTGGATATACTTTCGATATCTTGGATTACACCAGTTTCATTATTAGCGAGCAAAATAGATACAATTCTTTGATCGCCATCATTCAATAAAAGCTCTTTAAGGTCCTCTAAATTAATCAGACCATCACTATTAATAGAAAGCATATCAACTTTACCTTCAAAACTATCTTTTGATAAATTTACCGAGTCATGTTCTGCATTTGTGGTAATTAATCTGGATCTTTTCGAATTTAAAATCGCCATATTATTGGCTTCAGTGCCACCAGAAGTAAAAATAATCATTTGTGCACGACAATTTAAAACCTCTGCTATTTGCGATCTTGCCGTCTCTAATCTTGATTTAGCTGTTCTGCCAAGTGCATGAACGGAGGACGGATTCCCGCCCTCTTTCATTACGTCAGACATTAGTTCAATCACCTCAGTGCGGATTGGCGCCGTAGCATTATAATCAAGATATATTAGGTCCGAAGCGGTCATAATTTATTAAAATCCAATTTCTTAGTTGAAATTTCACTATAGTTTTATGCTATAACAAGACGGAATCATCAATAAGGTATTTTATTCTAATAGATTTTACGAATAGTATTTAGACATTTAAGGTTAATTAAATATGCCAGAAGTCATTATCAACGGCCCTGAAGGCCGTCTAGAAGGACGTTATCACCCAAGCAAACAAGAAAATGCACCAATCGCACTCGTTTTACATGCTGACCCACAATTTAACGGCAACATGAATAGTAAAATTTGCTACTATTTATATCATTCTTTTGTGCGTCGTGGTTTTTCCGTCTTGCGCTTTAATTTTCGCAGTGTAGGTCGCAGCGAAGGCATTTATGATAGTGGAATTGGCGAATTAAGTGATGCGGCTTCTGCTTTAGATTGGCTACACACTGTTAACCGCGATAGCCCACAAGTATGGATCGCCGGGTTTTCATTTGGGGCATGGATCGGAATGCAGCTTTTAATGAGACGTCCGGAAATCAGCGGCTTTTTATCAATTTCACCGCCAGCAAATCTTTATGATTTCTCATTCCTCGCCCCTTGCCCATCATCCGGCTTAATCACCCAAGGAACAGAAGATACAGTGGTTAGTGAGAATTCCGTTCAACGTTTGGTAGATAAACTGCAAGCACAAAAAGGTATCACAATCGATTACGACAAAATTGAAGGTGCAAGCCATTTTTATGAAGATCATCATACCCCGCTCGTAAGATCAATCGATAAATATCTGACTATGAGATTGGGTTATTAATTTACTTCCTTATTTAGGCATGTGAACTTTTCCACCCGTGGACGGCTCATTAATCCCTGTCGTCCCGGGAAAAGTGATCGGTAAGTTATATATTCTTCTGACCGCTAAATAAGCGAAGGCCTCTGCTTCGACATAATCACCGTCGAACCCGATTGATGAAATACTCTCCACATCACCATAAAGTTCATCCGATAGCATTTGCATCATTGTTGGATTATGGGCACCGCCACCACACACGTACCATTTTTTTACAAAATCTGGACACATTACCTCTGCCATTTTTATAGCATTTACAGTAAAAGCAATTAATGTGGTCGCACCGTCCTCAACTGATAGCATCGATAAAGAACTCACATCAAAGGCATCTCTATCTAAAGATTTCGGTGGCATTTCTTTAAAATAATCATGGTTCATTAAATCATTTACGAGAATTTCCTGGACATTCCCTTTTGATGAAACCTGCCCATCTTTATCAAAGGGAAGATCACTATGTTTTCTAATCCAATCGTCAAGAAGTGCATTACCAGACCCAGTATCGAAAGCCACCATATCATTAGGGTCACGACCACTAAACCAAGTTAAATTTGCTACGCCACCAATATTGAGTAACGCAATCGGAAAGTCCGTTTCGCCATTAGGCAAAAGTGCACGATGGAAAATAGGAACTAGTGGGGCACCTTGCCCACCATTTTCCACATCAAATCTGCGAAAATCATTTACAACTTTTATGCCCGTATTATCAGCTAACTCACGGCCATCACCGATTTGCCACGACCACCCTTTCTCCGGGTTATGTAGCAAGGTTTGACCATGAAAGCCAATAACTTCGATATCATTTTTTTGAAGTTGATTAATTGATATAATTTCATTTATGGCATCTAAATGGAGCCTATTAATAACACCCTCAGCAATTAATATTGAATTACTTCTTACGTTTGGATTATTTTCTCTTTTCGCATGTGCAAAAGCTTCTTGAAGCTGTTCTCTTTGCTCAATGGTATATGGAATATGACACGCCTTACCAAAACGTATAACCTGGTTCCCATCTGTTTTAATAATGGCCGCATCAACTCCATCTAATGAAGTGCCGCTCATAAGGCCTATTGCTAAAACTTCCTTTTTTTTATCGCCCAACGATTTATTTCCTATTTTTTCTATTTCATTAAGGGTCAAATTTGTGTTACATGAGCCCATAAGAAAATCAATATAACATATACCTAAACAGATGATGACATTATGACCGAAACTATCAATAATTACACACCAAAATCAGAATTTCTTAAAGTTATGGTGGAACGTGGCTTTATTCATCAATGCACAGACCCTGAAGCACTCGATAAAAGAATGTTAAGTGAAGTTGTACCAGCATATATTGGTTTTGATTGCACCGCGTCCAGTTTACATGTGGGGTCATTGGTACAAATCATGATGTTACGCCACCTTCAAAAATCTGGACATAAACCAATTGTCCTTATGGGCGGCGGCACGACTAAAATTGGCGACCCTAGTGGTAAAGATGAAAGCCGCCAATTGCTTACGGTCGAAAAAATCAACGAAAATATGAATGGCATCAAATCTGTTTTTGAAAAATATTTAACTTTTGGTGACGCACCGACAGATGCCATCATGCCAAATAATGCGGATTGGCTTGATAAACTTGGATATGTCGATTTACTTCGCGACGTGGGCCCTCATTTCACAATCAATCGGATGCTTACCTTTGAAAGTGTCAAGTTGCGATTGGACCGTGAAAACCCACTTACTTTTCTTGAATTTAATTATATGATTTTACAAGCTTATGATTTTCTTGAGCTACAACGAAGAGTTAGCTGCTCAATGCAGATGGGCGGTTCCGATCAATGGGGTAATATCATTAATGGTGTTGAACTAAACCGTAGGATGGATCAAAAAGAAGTTTTTGGATTAACCACTCCGCTCATTACAACAGCCAATGGCGCGAAAATGGGTAAATCTGCTAGCGGTGCCATATGGCTTAATCAAGATATGCTTTCTGCATATGATTTTTGGCAATTTTGGCGCAACACCGATGATGCGGATGTAGGGCGTTTTCTTAAACTATTTACCGAATTACCACTTGATGAAATATCAAAACTTGAAGCTTTAGAAGGTGCAGAAATTAACGAAGCCAAAAAAGTGCTGGCTAATGAAGTTACAGCGATGTGTCACGGTGTTGAAGCCGCAGAAAAGGCAGAAGCCACCGCAAAAAAAGCTTTCGAAGAAAGATCGCTTGGTGCTGACTTGCCAAGGGTAGAAGTTGAAAAAGCCGATTTACAATCCGGAATTCAAGTTACTGATCTATATATTACAGCTGGACTTGGTTCATCAAGAGGTGAAGTTAGGCGCTTAATAAAACAAGGCGGTGCTAAGATTAATGACGAGAAGATAACAGATGGTGAAATGAACATCACACTTGACCAATTAAATGATCAAGGTACCATTAAGTTATCGGCAGGAAAAAAACGACATATTTTAATAATGCCAAAATAATTTCAATCGGGAGTTTTCATAATGGATAGACGTAATTTTCTAACGACGGGTGTCGCAAGTGCCGCTGCAACAGCAATCGCCACTAGTGTATCAGGTAGCATTGCCAATGCTCAAACAACTAAATCCATTATTAAGCCTGAGAAATTAAAAGAAGGCGATACGGTTATGATAGTCGCACCTTCAGGTGTGGAATATAGAAAATTACGTCTCAAATTATCGGTTGAATCTTTAGAAGCATTGGGCCTAAAAGTTAAAGTTGCTGAAAATACGCTCGGGCGCTTTGGATATTTTCCAGCAGAAGACGAAGTTCGTGCTGATGAAGTAAACCAGGCCTTTGCAGATAACGAAGTAAGAGCGGTTATTGCTTTAAAAGGCGGATGGGGTGCTGCAAGAACATTACCTTATATTGATTTTGATTTAATCGAGAAAAATCCAAAAATTCTTCTTGGGTATAGTGACATTACTGCGCTACTCAATCCCATTTTTGACAAAACCGGCCTGATGACTTTTCATGGTCCAATCGCAGGCGGCTCATGGAATAGATTTACAACACAAAATGTAAAAGAAATCCTTTTCGATGGTGCAGCGCAACATATGGTTAACCCCCAAGAAAAAGGTGAATATTTAGCTGTTCGTCAAAACCGTACTGAAACCATAGTCTCCGGCAAGGCGCAAGGTCGCCTCGTCGGCGGCAACTTAACAGTCTTAACAGCACTACAAGGGACTCCTTATTTTCCAGATACTAAAGGAAAAATTCTCATGCTAGAAGATGTTGGTGAGAATATCTATCGCGTGGACCGTATGTTAACGCAACTTGCTTTAGGGGGGCATATAAAGGATTGCTCCGGTATCGTTCTTGGTGGATGGACAGATGTTGACACTGATGGTGGTTATGGCGATTTTGCGTTATTGGATATTTTTGAACAGCACTTTATTCCTGCAGGAAAACCAGTATTCACGGGGGCAATGTTTGGACATATTTCAGATCAACGTACGATGCCCGTCGGTTGTAACGTCAGCATTAATGCCGATGAAGGAACAGTAACAATGTTAGAAAGTGCCGTTTCCTAATTTATAGGCTTGTCAATCGGAGCTGGCGGTTCTGATTCAACTGTTTCTGATTTTTCAGCCTCTTCACGTGCTGTGGGTGAATTATCGCTGCCGCCGATTGCACCAAATATTTTTCTAAAAATACCTGGAGCTAAAGCCATTAACGGATTAATTTTAACTTCGGGTTCATCTATTGTACCCTTCATATTATATGTTGCTGCAAAAATTCCCTCATCTTTACCACCTGTAAAGATTGTTCCAAGTAGAGGAATATTGCCCAAAAAAGAATTTAAACCATAAGCCGGTATAATTGTGCCTGCTAAAGATATTTCATCATATTTCTGATCTACATACCCATCGAGCGTAACGCCTAATGTAGGCCCTTTTGCGCTACCCGAACTAATGCGGAAAATTTGATCATATTGTTCAAAGTTACCTTCAAAGCTATCGAATGAAAGTCCATTTTTCTCTAATTCTTCTTGCGCTTTTGCAAATTCTTTTTCCTTAAGAAGTTCACTAAACACTTGAGAATCTGCAACAGTAAACTCTTCTGCTCTGATATTACCTTTCAAGGTGTACCCTTTTTCCATTTTGATCATATCAGCATCAATAAGTAAGTTCCCTCGATCACCGCTGGTAAAGAAATCCAGAGCGCGCAAAGCATTCCCACCATCATTTGTGCTTAATGTCATTTTTTGCTCAGGGTTGGTTAAATCTTCATCACTGGCAATGATAAGCGATAAGTTTTTATCCTCTCCCCATTTTGCCATATAACCAAAGTCAATAACTTCATTATTAATATAACCTGCCAATACTGAAGTCTCTTTGGCAATTATATCATTATACATCGCGACTTCAGCTATAGAGCCAGATAGATTAAAGTCGGGTAAATCGGTTTTTTCTGTATTCTCATCTAATGGCGCAAAAATAATATCCATTAATGGCACAGCATTAAACTCTTCGCCCTTTACGGATAGCTGATACATGGCATTTTCATAATCCCATTCAAATAAGCCACTAAAATCATGCCCTTGCATTTCTAGTTCTTTAATATAAAGCCTAGAAGCGCGCTCACCATCATAAGTTAATTGTAATTCTGAATTCATATTTTCTGAACTAAAAACAATATCATTTACGTGAATATTATTATCATCAAAGACAAGCCTAAAATTTGTTTTGGCTTTGGACGTTTCTTCTTTAACCCATCCAAGCGGTTCAAAAATTATTTCATTATCGGCTAAATCAATAACGCCTTTACCGACTTTCAAACCCGCTCCTTGCCCAAGCAATGTTAGGTTTGCTTTCGCAGGCCCTGAAACATATGGTTCAAACGGCAAATGTAACGTTTCCCATTCCTTGTTTTCTACCTCACCTTCAATGGTATATTGCGTTGGATATTCTTTTGATTTAGTAAAATCCTCAATCCATTCAGCATTAAAATCTATACCATTTAAAAGAATATTGCCGTTAGAAACTATTCCGTCACGATTAACGGCCAGTGTCATTGTACCATCGGATAAATTGTACCCGTCTGAAAGTTTTGGAATATTTAATTCTTCGATATCTGCCTGGACATCAAAAATGATGTCTTTAAGCTTCAACCCTCTAATAAGAGGGAAATCAAGGGTCAGAAAAGCATCAGCATTGCCCAAAATACTATCTTGCTTGATACCATATTGGCTAGGGTACCCCAGAGGTTTATAGTCAATAACATGAAGAATATCTTCGACACGTCCTTTCACCGGAATTTCAAAATGGGCTACCGCTTCCCCCTTCTTCGCAATATCATTGAAATGAAGTACAGCGCCATTAATCATCGCATTTTCAACAACACCACTATCAATATTCAGCAAAAATTTATTTAGCTGCAAACGAGCAGTCCCAAGCATGTCAGTGAGTTGCGGCATAGGTTTAAGAAAATGTGAGACACCGCCAACGACGTTAAAGTCAAATATAAAGCTTTCTTCGGGCAAACTATCAAGTGCCCACATTTCAGGCTTAATATTTACGTTTATTTCGCCTCTTGGGATCATGCCACCTGTAATATTATTTTCAATCCAAGTTCTGGCGCCTTTTAATAATTCTGGCGGCCAATATGTCTCTAAATTTATCAAAGGCATATTGGAAACATCCGCGACTATCATAACATCTGGATCACCACTAATACTACTAATTGTACCTTCAGAGTTCATTTCTGCGCCGTCAAATTTCAAATAAAGGTTTTCTATAGATATTTCATCATTTGATGTAATGAATTGGCCGCTTAACGAAGCCTCATCTATTTTAATGGGCTCATTATAGAGGTTCGCGGGATTAATCATGCCTTCATCTAAATCAAATTCAAAGGCAACATCCGGTAAATTAAAATTCTTATCAATTGAAAAATCAATAATTCCACTTACTGGAATATTGAGTGTCGATAAATTTTTTAATCCTTCGACTTGTCCCGCTATATTGGTTGGAACAAAATTTGAGAACCTTATTTGTGATGTCACTTTTTCGTTTGGAATACTATATTGAACCGACATATGAAGAGGAATATCATTATCTTCTTCAATATCGATTTCACCTTCAAGAAATAAGCTAAAACCGTCTTCAATTCTTTTAATATCTAATGAAGCGTCAGGAATACTCCAAACGTCAGATGATAATTCATCCTTTAAATTGATCGATGTATCCGAAAAAGAGACTTGTTGTAAATACCCCGTAGAGTTCATTGTATTGGGAGGAGACAATATTTGTTTAGTTAATCTGGGCACCAAATTGGATGAGCTATTAAATTCATCAAGATAAGCGCGCATGCTAGCCATAAATGCTTCTTGATCAAATGGCTCGCCAGACCAAGCCTTTTTCGGCAATAAAACATTTAATTCAATACCGCCGAATTCAACAAATGTTGGGGCGAATACCCCTCTCAACATTGCTGTAAAACTTAGCTGCGTCCCTGCTTGAGGAATTTTTAATTCCGTTGAAGACGCTTCATCTTTAATGGCGACATCTAAAAACCTAATTTCAAAACTGCTGCTTCCGGTTGGGTTATCGTCAGCATTTCGCCAAGTTAGTACGCTTTGATTAAATGAAACCGCTTCTCCAAGCCCTTGAGATACAAGCAAATTTTTTAAAAAAGGTGATGAGCCATCTAGTTCTACTGGACCATTACTGATCCGCCAGAAAAACAGCAATAGGGCAATTGTCATTATTGCTAAAATTGCCAAGAATGTCTTCACGGTATATCGTAATGGTCTGATCAATATATAATTCTCTTTAAACTTTATGTTTCACTTGCATGTAGACATAATCGTGATCATTATAATGAAAACGTGTCAATAATATGATTTTGGAACCTCTTTAATGCCAAAGGTGTCAATAGAAACATCAAGTTACTCTTATACTTTTCCCTTAATTTCGGACAATAATTTTGCACATCAGAAACTAAATGATTTCAAAGAACTTTTCAATGATAGTTATTTAACTGTGATTAACGACACTATTGCTGTCGAGGATAATAAAAACTTACTTCTCTCTATATTTTCTAATAGTCCTTACCTAACCAGCCTGTTATTTAAATATTTTGAATTGGCATTATCTTTATTTTCAATTCCACCTGAAGAACTATTAGAGCAAACTTTTTCTTCTTTAAATGATGACTTTTTAAAAATTACGACGATAGTTGAATTAATGCGGCTGTTAAGAACTGCAAAAGCACACGTCGCACTTATCATCGCAGTTGCAGATTTGTCAGGTAGATGGGATTTAACAAAAACCACCAAAGGATTAAGTGATTTTGCTGAAATAACCTTAAATTTATCTGTTAATTTTCTTATTAAAGAAGGGGTAAGCTCAAGCAACCTAGAACATAGCTTTTTAGATGATAATTATTCGACCAATTCTGGCTACGTCATTTTGGCAATGGGAAAGTTAGGGGGATATGAATTAAACTACTCTAGTGATATTGATCTAATCGTTTTATTTGATCTAGAGGTTGTTAAATATTGTGGAAAACGTTCACCTCAGGACTTTTTTGTTAAGATGACGCAAAAGCTCGTTAAAATCATGTCAGACCGTACCGCTGATGGTTATGTTTTTAGAACCGATTTAAGATTGCGCCCCGATCCTGGTGCGACACCCGTTGCTTTATCAATGGAAGGAGCAGAAATATATTATCAAACGGTTGGTTTAAATTGGGAACGCGCCGCCATGATTAAAGCGCGCCCAATAGCAGGTGACATTGAAGAAGGTCATAACTTTTTAGAAAGAATAAGAGGGTTTGTATGGCGCCGATATCTGGATTACGCCGCTATAGCTGATATCCATGCCATAAAGAAATTAATTCATGAACATCATAGTCATAGTGGCATTATGCTTGAAGGTCATGATGTAAAATTAGGGCGTGGTGGAATACGTGAAATTGAATTTTATGCGCAAATTCACCAACTGATATCTGGCGGCCGTGAACCAGCGTTACGTGTTGCCCCTACTCGATTAGCATTAGACGCTCTTAGCGAAATGAATAAATTAACAATCGAAGAAAATAAAACCCTTCAAGAAGTGTACGTTTTTCTTCGCACTCTTGAACATCGTCTTCAAATGATAAACGACGATCAAACACACGAATTACCAACCGAAGAAAATGATTTAAACCGCATTAGTAAATTTATGGGCTTTGAATATTTTGCCGATTTCGAAATGGCCGTTATCAATCGATTAAATGCGGTAAATGAATTATTTAACGCCCTTTTGCAAGACACAAATCAAACGGAAGATGAAGATGACATTTTATTATCATTTCCTTCAGATAAATATCACCCAGCAACCATTAAAACGATTGAAGATGCAAAATTTCATGATGCAAAAAAAGCATATGAATTAATTCAAGGATGGATGCTAGGGCGTTACCGCGCTTGTCGAACTGATCGTGCTAGAGAGATTTTAAAAAACTTAATACCAGAAATGCTTAATGTTTTCGGCAAACAAGATGACCCCGATTCTGTGCTCGTAAAATTTGATGATTTCCTTTCACGTCTTCCATCCGGGGTCCAGTTATTCTCATTTATAAAAGCACAACCTTGGCTTCTTGATTTATTGGCCCAAATTATCGGCATGGCACCGTTTTTATCCAGTCAACTCTCAAGAAATCCATTGATGCTTGATGCCGTATTGAATGCGGAAGATTTCAAAAATAACTCAAGCTTAAAGGATTTGAGCAATTCTCTTGATGAACAACTACTCCTTGCTAGAGACTTTCAAGATATCTTAGATCATACACGAAAGTGGGCTAATGAAGCAAAATTTCAAGTTGGTTTACAAATTTTAAGAGGAAACACCGATGTTATTCATTCTGGAGAAACCTTAACCCATATCGCAGAGGTTTCTCTCAACACTATGCTAACACATGTGAAAGAAGAGTTTGCCAAAAAGCACGGCATTATTAAAAACTCCTCTCTTTGTATTTTAGCAATGGGTAAATTAGGCAGTTATGAATTCACCACTACTTCGGACGTTGATATTGTATTGATCTATGATGCAGATGATATGTCAGCAGTATCTAATGGAGCTAAATCACTTGGTGTTAATCATTATTATGCTCGGCTTTCCCAAAATTTTATAAATAGTATTACTGCATTAACGGCTGAGGGGAAACTTTACGAAGTAGATATGAGACTAAGACCTTCAGGGACCGCTGGACCACTTGCTGTATCAATTGAAAGTTTTAATGACTACCAAAAAGGACAAGCATGGACTTGGGAACACATGGCGCTAACGCGAGGTCGTGTTATTTCAGGACCTGATACATTACGAATAAAAATTGAGACTATAATTCATAATATTCTAAGCCACCCAGGTCGTGCACATGATAATTTACTTCATGAAGTTGCCAAAATGCGGGTTAAACTTGCTGAAAATTTTGGCACAGACAACATATGGTCAATGAAAAATATACGCGGCGGCATAATAGATATTGAGTTTATTTGTCAATATACACTCCTCGCTAATGGTGATAAATATCCATCAATTCTAAAAAGAAATACGCTGAGACAATTAAAAGAGATTAAGAAGGCAAAAATTTTAAGTGCCGATGATGTGAAAACTCTTTCAAAAGCTTGCCATATAATGCAAACGTCACAATCCTTACTGAGATTATGCCTTGGCACTACATCCAAAAGTAAAGAGCGCCCACCAGCCCTTCTTGAAACTTTGGCAGAAAGATTAGAAACACCCCCTCAAAATCTAGAAAAGTTAATTACGACAAATCAAAAGAATGTACTTGATTTGTATAAGAAAATCATAGAAATTCCAGCAAATAATTTAAAACCCCATGACCCAATTCCACCACTCGAACATAAAGAGGATTAAGAATGTTAGAAGTTGGCCAAAAAGCACCTGATTTTAATTTATTAGATGAAAACGGAGAGAATATGTCTCTCTCAACATTTAAAGGAAAAAATATTGTTCTCTATTTTTACCCTAAAGACGACACACCCGGCTGTACAAAAGAATCTATTGCTTTTAGTGAATTAAAAAATGAATTTGAAGCGAATAATACCGTCATGCTTGGTGCTTCAAAAGATAGTGTTAAAAAACACCAAAACTTTATCAAGAAACACGATTTAACTGTAAAACTTCTCGTGGATGATGAAGGTAAGCTCTGCGAAGATTATACCGTTTGGGTTATGAAAAAGCTTTATGGTCGTGAATATATGGGTATCGAACGCGCTACCTTTCTAATTGGCGCTGATGGAAATATTAAAAATATTTGGCGCAAGGTAAAAGTAAAAGGTCACGCTGAAGAAGTTCTTGAAGCCGTTAAATCATTATGACAACTATAGCCGATGTTGCGCTTAACATATTAAACGCTACTAACGTCGATGATAAAACAAAACTAACGCATCATGGGTTTACAGAATGGTTAAATGGAAATTTATCTTTTCATTTTAATCAGACTGCCCCCAAACGCCCAGGTCGCCCTGAAAAGCCAGAATTATTATCACCAAAGGAAATGCCAAAAAGGCGCGGTGCTAGTGGCAATACTGCTCGTATCGCAATGTTACATGCTATTGCCCATATTGAGCTAAACGCAATTGACTTAGCATGGGATATAATTTTACGATTTGGAAAATCTATGCCAATTGAGTTCACAAATGATTGGATCAAAGTCGCAGATGATGAAGCAAGACATTTTGAACTTTTAAATAACAGATTAATGGATTTGGACAGCTACTACGGCGCCCTTCCCGCACATGATGGGTTATGGCAATCTGCTGAAAAAACATCGCATGATTTAAAAGCTAGACTTGCCGTTGTTCCTCTCGTACTTGAAGCAAGAGGTTTAGATGTGACACCGTCTTTAATTCAAAAGTTTAGATCTAGTAATGATAAGAAAAGCGTTGCCGCCCTAGAAATCATTTACCGTGAAGAAGTGGATCATGTTAAAGCTGGAAATAATTGGTTTAATTATGTGTGCAATCTTGAAAATTTGAACCCTCAAACAACCTATCATACTTTAGTAAAAAAATATTTTGCTGGGCATTTAAAATCTCCCTTCAATAAAGAAGCAAGAGACAAAGCCGGTTTATCCGAAAGCTTTTATCTCCCCCTATCAGCAAACTAATTAAAACTGTTTGCTTTTTTTAACTTTTTGCTATCAAATTCGGCTTAAATTTGTTTGATTCGTTAGTTTGTTAGTAAAAATTAATTAAGCATATAATAAAAATAAAGAAAGTTATATTTTGAAAATTATTCATTTTTTCAATAACTTAGTCGATATACTTGACCATTATTTTCCTGATAGACAGATGTATTTCAGGACAAATGGTGACGTTCGGTTTATTACGGTTTCAAAAAATGTTCAGATTTTTTTATGTACTGGTCTGCTTTGCTTCTTCGTTTGGTGTTCATTTATTTCATATAATTACGTTTATTTAGACGAAATTTTAACGGAAAAAAATGATGAAGTTGAACAAGCAAAAGAGAACTATCTAAAAATTGAACAGCAGTATGCTGAACTTCAAAATGAAATTCAAAAGTCTGCCGCTGCGTTAGAGCAACGTCAAAAATATATCCAACAAGTTCTAGAAGAAAATGGTGAGGTCATGTCACCTGTTCTTCCTTTAAATGATAATGACGATTTTACAGCGCCTGAATATGTGGATGTTGATGAAAACGATAATGATCAAGAAGCACGTAATGTAATTCGTGATGAGAAACTTGAAAAACTTTATGTTGATCTCAAAAGAGTTGAAATGCAGCAAAATCAGCTGGTGAAAAACATGAATGATGAAGTCGATCAAAAATTATCATTCTTAAGTGACACATTAACAAAAGCTGGTATTACTCCTGAGAAAATGATGGAACTTGCCAACTTACCGCTTGAACCATCTGCGTCAGGTGGGCCTTTTATCGCTGTTAGCAACATCAGTGAAGCGAACTTAGATACCCATGCGTTTGATAGTTTATTCTATAAGAGAGCACATTTAGAAAATATCAAAACTGCACTGGATCACTTACCAATTATAACGCCACCTGAAAAACATTATGTTTCTAGTAAATTTGGAATGCGACGAGACCCTTTTACCAAAAAATGGGCTACCCATAATGGATTAGACATGGCTGGATGGCGTAATACACCAATTAAATCTGGTGGTGCCGGGATTGTAACACGTGCCGGGCGTAACGGTGCTTTTGGTCTTTTTGTAGAAATTGATCATGGGAACGGCTTTAAGACAAAATATGGCCATCTTTCAAAGGTAAAGGTAGAGCGCGGCGAAAAAGTTGAAGCAAATCAACTAATTGGCCTCATGGGAAGTACAGGTCGCAGCACAAGTACTCACCTTCATTATGAAATCTGGTTTAACCGAAAACCAATAGATCCGTTAAAAGTACTTAAGGCAGCAAAAGATGTTCAAAAAATCAAACAACAAAAACACGACGCTTAATAGCACGGAAAAATCTATACCAAGGGATAGTAAACCAATGGAACCACCTTCAAATTCAGTACCTTCAATAATTAGTTCAGACGTAGTCGTAAAAGGCAATGTCAGCGCATCAGGCGAAATTCAACTTGATGGCACAATTGAAGGGGACGTAAAGAGTAAAAACCTTACAATTGGTGAAAACGGTACCGTTAAAGGTAAAGTTACCGCTGATGATGTGATTGTAAAAGGTTCAGTAAATGGCAGTATTGTAGGGCGCAATGTTCGCCTTGAAAAATCTGCAAAATTAAATGGTGATATTTGCCATCAGACACTTAGCATAGAAGCTGGTGCTTATATTGAAGGTAACTTGAGCCATCAGAGTGCTTCTACAAATCCTGCACCAGGAAACGCTACAAAAGTAATGTCTGCTAATTCTGATGAGAAAAAAGAAGAGAAAAAAGACGGGAAAACTAAAGATTTAGTAGATCGTCTATAAAAGTATAGAATATTCAATTTAAAGCGGGCAATGCCCGCTTTTTTTATATCTATTCAATATCTTCTACCTGAGTGCTTGTCCCGTGAACTCTTGCTGCCAAGGCGGCATTGAGAAAACTATCTAAATCACCATCTAAAACTTTATCTGGTTGACCGCTTTCAACCCCTGTACGTAAATCCTTAACCATTTGGTATGGTTGTAATACATATGATCTAATTTGGTGCCCCCAACCTATTTCTGTTTTACCAGCATGTTCGGTATTGGCTTCTTCTTCTCGGCGTTGAAGCTCCGCTTCATATAATCGCGCCTTAAGCATGTTCATGGCTGTTGCACGGTTCTTATGTTGTGATCGGTCATTTTGGCACTGTACAACAATATTTGTGGGGATATGGGTGATACGAACTGCACTATCGGTGGTATTAACATGCTGTCCACCTGCCCCAGATGCCCGGTAAGTATCTATTCTAAGATCGCTTTCGTTGATATCCACCTCGAAATTATCATCAATAACCGGATAAACCCATACGCTTGCGAAACTAGTATGTCGCCTTGCATTACTATCAAATGGTGAAATGCGAACAAGTCGATGAACACCGCTCTCTGTTTTAAGCCAACCGTAGGCATTTTCACCTTTTATTTGTATAGTGGCGGATTTAATGCCTGCTTCTTCACCGTTATGCATTTCCATAATGTCAACTTTGCACCCGTGTGCATTTGCCCACCTCGTATACATTCTAAGCAGCATGTTAGCCCAATCTTGACTTTCCGTACCACCTGCACCCGAATTAATTTCAAGATAAGTGTCATTACCATCTGCTTCACCGCTTAAAAGTGTTTGCAGCTCTAAAACTTCAGCTTTGTCAGTTAATTTCTGAATAGCTGTTTCCGCTTCAAGTATAATCTCGGCATCATCTTCCAATTCCCCAAGTTCGATAAGTTCAATATTATCGTTCAGTTCACTATCAACTTCATTACATAAGTTTATAGCTTGCTCGAGCTTAGTACGCTCCTGCATTAATTTTTGCGCATTTGTGGGGTTATCCCAAAGGGCGGGATCTTCGGATAGGGCGGTTAATTCTTCATAACGATCGAGGGCAACATCCCAGTCAAAGATGCCTCCTCAACAGTTCTAAAGACTGTTTGATTTTATCAACAGAGTTCTGGATTTCAGCTTTCATAGATTAGACCAAATTATTGTTATTATTAATAAATGCCGCCTGTACCTGTTCGCAGCTTGGTCTTTGTTTGCACCAACGAATTAAATCCGTCAAGTACTTGTTGATTTTCCTCTGGGAATGATCCCTGTCTAAAGGCTTCTAGTATCGCATTACGTTGACCGGTACTTGCTAATTGCCCTGTTACAGGGTCCACTCTAACGAGCCTTACACCTTCAGGAATGCGGAATGGGATTGGCGTTTCGTCTTTAAGTGCATCTCTCATGAAGTCACGGAAAATAGGCACAGCTACTGATGAACCTTCTTCATTGCGCCCTAATGAGCGTGGTGCATCAAAGCCAACAAAAACACCAACAACCAGATCAGGTGAAAAGCCAACGAACCAAGTATCAAAACTTTCATCCGTTGTACCCGTTTTTCCTGCCAGTGGTCTGCCTAGCGTACGAATTCTAACCCCGGTACCCCTTTGGACGACGCCTTCCATCATAGAAACTAATTGATAAGATGTTACAGGGTCTAGTACCTCGTCACGTAAATCAGGCAATTCTGGTGCTTGTTGATTGCGCCAGTCATTGCTTATGCAATTTACACAATTTCGATCATCATGACGGAATATCGTCTTACCATGACGGTCTTGTATACGGTCAATAAGGGATGGTTGAATTTCATTACCACCATTAACGATCATTCCATATGCCGCAGTTAAATCGAGCAAAGTTGTTTCCCCAGCCCCTAATGACATTGATAATAAATCAGGTAAGTCGTTATTGATATTAAAACGATCTGCGACTTCAACGATTTTGTCCATTTTTAAGTTTTGAGCCAATCGCACAGTCATCAAATTACGTGATTTTTCAATTCCTAATCTTAGTGTGCTTGGACCATAAAATTTATCACTTGAATTTCTTGGCTTCCATTTACCCATACCAAACCCTTGATCAATCACAAAAGGAGCATCAAGAATGATACTTGATGGTGTAAAGCCATTTTCTAGCGCTACACTATAAACAAATGGTTTAAATGCGCTTCCAGGTTGTCGTTTCGCTTGCGTTGCACGGTTATATTCACTTCTTGTGAAATCATAGCCGCCAACCATGGCTAGCACACGACCAGTATGCGGGTCCATTGCAACCAGTGCACCATTAATTTCTGGAATTTGTCTCAGTCCAAATGGATCGCCAAATGCAGGGTCTTCAGTTTCAATGGCTTCAACGGCAATAATATCGCCTTGAACAAGGACTTCAGCGACTGATTTAACTTGCGGACCTCTGGTTTCACCAGGCAACCATTTACGTGCCCATTTGACTTCTTCTAATGATATACTTTGCTTAAGAAGGTTATCATATGTTTCACTTGATGATAAAGCTTCTTTTGTGGCGATAATAGCCATCTCATCTGTGACTTCCAAAACCACGGCTTCTTGCCATGTCGGAATTCCAAGTGGTGTATTTCTTTTAAGAAATGTCTCTTTCCAACTTTCATAAGGTGAGGCAAACAAATCCATTTTATCAAGCGGACCACGCCAGCCATGACGTCTATCGTAAGTCACCAGGCCATTCTTCATTTCGCGTTCAGCAATTTGTTGTAAACGCGGTGATAAAGTGGTTCTGACTGCAAGGCCACCACCATATAATTCATCATCACCGTAGGACTTTTTAAGCTCCCGTCTTACATCCTCAGCAAAATAATCTGCTTGAAAAGTTCTAGCACGCCCCCCATCAACAGTTGCCAATGGAAGCTCTTGAGCCGCCAATTTTTGTTCTTCCGATACAAACCCTTCTATTTCCATGCGACCGATGACCCAGTCACGGCGCCCTTTTGCCGCGTCATATCTTCTGATTGGGTGGTAGTTACTTGGCGCCTTGGGAAGTGCCGCAAGATAAGCTATTTCTTCAAGTTCAAGTTCATCGAGCGATTTACCAAAATAATTAAGTGCAGCTGCCGCCACACCGTAAGAATTTTGTCCAAGATAGATTTCATTTAAATAAAGTTCTAAAATTTGATCTTTGGTAAATGCCTGCTCAATTCTGTATGAAAGAATGGCTTCTTTAATTTTTCGTTCTAGTCGCACTTCACTTGTCAGTAAGAAATTCTTTGCAACTTGCTGCGTAATTGTAGAAGCACCTACAGGTCGTCGGTTGGTAGCAACATTTTTAACATTTACAAGAACGGCTCTTAATAGCCCCTTAAAATCAATACCAATATGGGTATAAAAATTTTGATCTTCTGCTGATAAGAAAGCCTGAATTACTTTTGGCGGAATTGCATTGATTGGCACAAACAGGCGTTTTTCACGGGCATATTCTTTAAGCAAACTACCGTCACCGGCATAAATGCGGCTAACGACAGGCGGTTCATAATTGGCTAGTTGATTATAATCAGGTAGATCACGTCCAAACGAATATAATATATATAACCCGCCAACCACAGCAAGTATGCCACTTACAAGAGTAAATACAATTAGCCCACCAAGTATATTTTTCCATTTTTTAGACAAAATTATAATCCACCGTTCCACGAATTTTATAATCGTTCAAAAATTAGGCGCAAATTATGACAACCTTAAGGCACAATCAAGCAAAATAATATTATATCACCTATTTAAATTATCCCAAAAACCCGTCATATACATTCAAGAATAAAGTCAAACTCGCAAAGGCAAATATTAAACAAAACAATCCTTCTAAAATTCGTCCATATAAATCATAAAACTGCATCACTTTTTTATAAGAAAATAAAACGACGTATAAGCTATACAGGAATATTGCGATAGCAAAACATCCTGCTAATATCATTAGTGGCGCAGAAGGCGGCGCCTCTTCCGTCAACCCTAAAGTAATTAAAGCAATCCACCCCATCATTGCTTCCGGATTGGTCATATGGACGGTATATCCCTTTAAAATAGTAGCACGGCCAAATGTTTTCGTTTTTACCTTCTTAAATGATGGTTTTTCGAGCGCTTTTTCAATGATAACAAGGATAGATACATTAAATACCCACCACCAAATATCTGAATAAGAATAATTGCATTGGGGTTTAATGCTAATATTGCTGATACGCCTAATATGCCTAGTGTACCCCAAGTAAAGGCACCCAAAACAACACCTATCATGATATAAAGGCCCGCTTTACGCCCTAATGACATTGAATGATTTATGATAGTAAAGCTTGAAAGACCAGGGCTAATAATAATGATAAAGCTTGTGCTATAAACTAATAATAATGTAGGCCAATATGATATTAGAAGCTCCCAAAAAGGATATTTTTAGTTATAGGCAAAATTTTGTTGAAAATATTTATCAGTCGCCTTTAGTATTGCGTTTCCAATTTTATCGTGTGTTTCTTTTTGCATCAAAAGTTTCGCGTCCGTTGGATTGGTCAAATATCCCATTTCAATTAAAACGGACGGCACATCAATTCCTTTAAGAACCGCAAAACCTGCAGAACGGAGGCTCCGTTTTCTAACTCTAACGGATTTCTTTAATTCACTTGCAAGTTCTTTGGCAAATCGATTGGAAAGGTTCATCGTTTCTTGTTTCACAAGATCAATTAGAATATTTTGCACGATGTCCGGTTCGTCCTGAAGGTCAACCCCTGCAATAACATCTGATTTATTCTCACGTGCCGCCAGCATAGCTGCTTCGCGGTCAGACGCCCTTTCCGTCAAAGTATAAATAGTGGCACCACGAACACTTGGGCTTGTAAATGCGTCCGCATGAATTGAGATAAATAAATCAGCATTATTTCGATGCGCAACGTTACTTCTTTCTCTTAGTTTCAGGAAAATATCTCTATCTCTAGTCATTATTACTTTGTAACGACCCGAGGCTTCAAGAATCTTTTTAATATTACGCGAGGCAGATATTGTTACATTTTTTTCTGAAATACCATTTACTTTAACACCACCCAAATTTCCGGGATCATGTCCACCATGACCCGGGTCAATAACGATAATCTTTTTCCCTGATCTGGGGACATTTGACGGCCTTCTTGTTGAAGCAACGGCTTTTGCTTGTACGGCAGGTTTTGATACAAGTGTGGTACAAACGGCTTGGGAAATTTTTTCAAAATCAAAAACGAGACGGTTTGGTTTTCCGCCCTTTCCTTTAATGACAAAAGAGTTACTAATTTTTGATGGGCTTTTTAAATCTAGTACGACCCGGGACGTACCAGGCGTATATAAACCATAGCGATAATTATTAACCAGTCCCTTACCCGTTGCCCCCCCTGGACCAATATTCCATGTCACTTCATCTAGATCAATTACTATCCTATTTGGATTAGCGAGCGTAAATGTTCTAAACGCACTATTGCCATTTACTTCTATAACGAAGCGAGTTTTATTCTGGTCTCCGCCAAATCTAACACTCGTAACTTCAGGTGCAGCAAGGGTGTAACTGGAATTAAAAACAATAAAGAACAACGAAATCAAAATAAATTTCATTAATTTAATTTGAGAAAAAAGTTGTTTGTTTTGCGACATAATTTTCCAGTTTATCGTCATTTAACACCATATGTTTTGAAACATCATAACATTTATTATTAAAAAACTGTTAACATTTCTATTATAAAATGATATTTTGAAAAAGTTTTTTTGTTTTTTAAACTCTTTTCTATTGTTATGAGGTCGAAGGTTCACTATGTTAACAACATCATATATAGAAGCAGAATAATGCAATAATATGATGTTGCGCATTAACTAATAATGAAAAGACGCAACGTTTAAAAATAAAAGAAGAAAAATATAGCCTAAAAGGCAAAATAAAAAATTATGAATTTAAGCATTACGAGCCAGAAGAGTAATCCCTTTAAAACCAAGGACTTATCCTTTGTTGATGACGATAATATTGTTCTCTTTCGTAAGTCTCTAAATGCCCAAAACCCCACTATATTACTAACAAAACTTCAAAAACCTGCACGCTTATTTATTGCAAACGACAATACAAGCTTGAGCGGTTTTTGTTATGGAGAAAATTTTAATGTCAATTCGTATGTTGATCGACGCCTCCCACCAGGAAGAGACCCGTGTGGCCATCGTCGACGGAAACAAAGTGGAGGACTTCGATTATGAAAGTTCTGCCAGAAAACAACTTAAAGGTAACATTTATCTAGCAAAAGTAACCCGTGTCGAACCTTCCCTGCAAGCCGCTTTTGTGGATTACGGGGGAAATCGTCATGGTTTTCTTGCCTTTAGTGAAATTCACCCAGATTATTATCAGATACCCGTTGCTGACCGTGAAGCGCTTATTGCTGCAGAAGCAAAGGCAAATGCTGATTTAATCGAAGAAGAAGCAACCGCAACCGGCGACCCCGATGCTAAAAAAGCAAAAAATGTCGGTAAAAAAGAAAAAGCTGAAACAAAAGAAGATTTAACTTCAGATAAAGAACATTCTAATGAAGAAAAACCTGAAGAGATTGTTGAAGCGGAAGAAAACGAAGAAGAAAAACCAAAACCACGTCGTGGACGCAGAAGAAAAACAAAAGCGGAAGCAACAAAAGAAGACGTTATTGAATCTACTAAAGAAGAAGCTAACGGAAAAGAAACTTCTGAAACTGATGGTGAACAACCTTCTAATGATGATACTGCAGCAACACCTAATGAAGAAAAAGCATCAAACGATGATCAAGGTGAAAGCGAAGATAATAAAGAATTAGAGAATTCTGAAAGCATATCTGAAAATTCCGAAGAGGAAGAAGAAGAAAGATTACGTATTAAAATGGCGAAAAGACTACGCTATAAATACAAAATTCAAGAAGTTATTAAAAAGAACCAAATTATTCTTATCCAAGTTGTAAAAGAAGAGCGCGGCAATAAGGGTGCTGCATTAACCACTTATCTATCCCTTCCTGGTCGTTACTGTGTTCTTATGCCTAATACGCTTCATGGTGGCGGTGTAAGCCGTAAAATTGCCAACGTAAAGGACCGCAAAAAACTCAAAAATGTTCTTGCTAGTCTTAACCTTCCTAAAGGGCATGCTTGCATTATTAGAACGGCCGGTAGTGACCGCACAAAGGTCGAAATAAAACGCGATTATGATTACTTAAAGAGAATGTGGGAAGCTATTCGTGAGCATACCCTTAAATCAATTGCCCCAAGTTTAATCTATGAAGAAGGTAATTTGATTAAAAGGAGTATCCGAGATTTATACACCCGCGACATAAAAGAAATATTAGTCGAAGGTAAAAGCGGTTTTGATACCGCCAAAGATTTCATGAGTATGCTCATGCCTTCGCATGCTAAAAAAATCCAACATTATGAAGACCCCATTCCTTTATTTCAGCGGTATCAAGTGGAAACCCATTTGGATTCAATGTATGGCCCCACCGCGCAACTCAAATCTGGTGGTTATATTGTTATTAACCCAACGGAAGCTCTCGTTTCCATTGATGTTAACTCTGGTCGTGCAACAAAAGAGCATAATATTGAAGAAACAGCCCTTAACACCAATCTTGAAGCTGCAGAGGAAATTGCAAGGCAATTAAAATTACGTGATATGGCAGGGCTGGTTGTTATAGATTTCATTGACATGGAAGAACAACGCAACAATCGCGCCGTTGAAAGAAAAATGAAGGCTGCCCTAAAAAATGATCGCGCACGTATCCAAGTTGGACGTATAAGTTCATTTGGACTTATGGAAATGTCTAGACAAAGACTGCGTACTGGTGTGCTTGAATCAAGTACAACGCAATGCCCGCACTGTGAAGGAAGTGGTTTGCTGCGTACAGTTGAATCACAAAGTCTTCATATCTTAAGAATTATCGAAGAAGAAGGTATTCGCGCAAGAAATTCTAAATTCACAGTTTACTTACCAACTCGAGTTGCCGTCTTTATTTTAAATAATAAGAGAACTAATCTTTCAGAACTAGAGACACAATATGATTTCTCAGTTTCTATTGCTATAGATGATGAATTAACTGCATCAGCATACAGAATGGAACGCTCAGGCAAACCTTCGAAAGCATCAAAAAAACATAAAGATGCCCTTAAGCTAGGCAACGATGTAAATAAACTTATCGACGTTACAGAAGAAGATGTATCACCAGATGAAGAAAAAGATGATCGTCCAAAGCGTCGACGCAGAAGACGTAGAAATCGTAATGATAGAAATCCAAAGTATCAGAAAGATCAAAAAGAGACTTCTGATGAAACGAATGAAACAGACGTAGAAGAAAATAAAAGCGAAGAAGAAAAACCTAAAAGAAAACCACGTCGTACGCGTAAAAAGGTGAGTGACGACAAAGATACAGAGGTTAAAACTGAAGAAGCGCCTTCTAGTGACGAAAAAGTAGAAGAAAAGCCAAAACGTCAAAGAAATACACGCAGGACGACAAAGTCTACTAAAGGTGAAGCTTCTGAAGATACTTCTAAAGAAGTCAAACCCGCAAAAAAAGAAGCAGAAAAAGAAGAGAAACCTAAACCGAAGCGTGCTCCTCGTAAGCGCGCATCAAAAAAAGAGCAAGCCACAACGAAGGAAGACAAGCCAAGCGAAGTTAAAAAAGAGGCAAAGGTAGAAGAAAAGGTTGTGGATGATAAGCCGAAGAAAAAAGGTTGGTGGTCGCGAACCATTGGATAAAATGTATAAATACTAAATTTAAAGCCTGAAATACTCTTTCAGGCTTTATTTTTGACATAATGACATTATATGACGGTTAATAGTAGGTTCACACGTACAAAGTAAGTTGAACCATTAATTGACGAAACGATAACAGACAAATACACTAAAAATATGCGTATCAGACAGTTTAAAGACTTTTTATATCGATCCTTTATTGTGATTTTAATCACAAGTTTTACGCATGCCAATATTGCATCAGCGCAAGGACGCGGCATATCCATTTTGCGTGATGCCGAAATTGAGCAAATTATTCGTGATATAACCGAACCAATTTTTGAAGCTGCAGAGCTAGATAAAAATGCTGTCGCAACCTATCTTCTGAACGATACCACAATTAATGCCTTCGTCATGGGCGGGCAAAATGTGTTCATAAATTCCGGGCTATTACTTAAAGCAGAAAACGTAAACCAAGTCATAGGCGTTGTAGCTCACGAAACGGGCCATATCACAGGTGGTCATTTATCAAGATTTAGTGAAGGCATGTCGCAGATGACATCCTATAGTTTAATGGGCATGCTTCTTGGTGTTGCCGCAATGGCCGCTGGTTCTGCGGATGCCGGCATGGCATTAATGATGGGCGGTCAACAAGTTGGCTACCGTTCATTCCTTAGATTTAGTCGCACACAAGAATCATCCGCTGACCAGGCCGCCTTAACTTTCCTTGAAAGAACGGGCCAATCAGGTAGAGGATTAATTGAATTTTTTGAAATTTTAGGCGATCAAGAACTTGTGCCAGAAAAGTACCGTGATCCTTATGCAAGTACCCATCCATTTAACTCAACAAGAATTGAACGTATCAGAGACACTGTGCAAGAATCGCCTTTTTATGAAGCAGAGACAGATCCAGAATTAGAAGAAAAATTTCAACTTCTACAAGCAAAATTATTCGGGTATCTTAAACCACTGCATGCGACATTGGTAAGGTACCCCATACATGATAAAGGTCTTATTGCAAGATATGCACGTACATTCGGATATCAGCAGAGTAAAAAAATTGATGAGGCTCTTAGAGAAATCAACGGACTAATTGAAGATTATCCTGAAAACCCATTTTTTTATGAAACCAAAGGACAAATTCTATTTGAAAATGGTGATGTTGAACAATCGATCGCACCTTATCAAAAAGCCGTAGAGTACTTACCGCATTCCCCCCTACTCAGGTTCTCGCTTGCGAATTCACTCATTAGTACAGAACAAGATAAATACCTAGATAGTGCAATTGAAAACCTTGAAATTGCATTAGGTGATGACCCAAAAAATAGTTTTGGCTGGAGACAAGCATCAGTGGCTTATCATCGCTCAAATGATGAAGCAATGACACATTATGCAACAGCACAACATTTTTTACTTACTGGAAATCCCAGAGGTGCTATGATAAACGCTAAGAAAGCCACTGATCTTTTACCAAAAGATTCGCCGAAATGGATGAAAGCCCAGGATATTATGATGATCATGCAAGCAAATATGAGTGATCAGGCAAAAGAAGCTCAAGAAAAACGCAATGATCAAGAGCGTGAACAAAGAAGAAAAGAAAGAAACAGGAGTATTTTATGAAAAACCTGAATTTATTAACCGTCGCCATTTTGATGGTTATTTCGGGAGGTGTGTTCTTTATGATTGGTCAACAAGCTAATAATCAATCAAATGATGAAAATCTCAATCAAGACCAGGTTAATGCTTATATTAGAGAATATCTCTTAAGTAACCCGGAAATTATTCCTGAAGCGGTCGAAGTTCTTCGTTCACGACAAAATGCAAGTGCGTTAATGGAATCAGAAGAACTTCTTTATAACGACGGCTATAGTCATATTGCAGGAAATGAAGAGGGTGATATCACTATTGTAGAATTTTATGACTACAATTGCGGTTATTGTAAACAAGTGCCAGAACATATTGCACAACTTATCGAAGAAGATAAAAACGTAAAAATTATATTCAAAGAATTACCGATTCTTGCCGAATCTTCACAATTTGCTTCTGTTGCTGCCATGGCATCCATGAAGCAGGGCAAATTTATGGATTTTCATAGCGCACTTATGAAAAATAAGCGTCAGCTTACAAAAGAACTTATTCTTCAGATTGCACGAGACAGCGGTGTTGATGAAACAACATTAATACAAGATATGGCTGATCCAGAAATTGAGACGAACTTGATGAAAAATAAATATCTTGTTCAAAACATTGGTATTTCTGGAACACCTGGATTTGTAATTGGCACCCAAGTAATCCCAGGATATATTCCTTATGATAAACTAAAAGATATCGTTCGTGAAGAACGCGAAAAACAGAATACATAAATTCTAATAAGATTATAAAATAATCTAAAACCGGGCTTCACAGTCCGGTTTTTTCGTGTCATAAACGCCTCTTATAATTTTTGTATTTACTATTTTCGGAGCAATTATTTATGTCTCAAGAACATAAAACAAAAGTCTTAATTATTGGATCAGGACCAGCGGGATATACGGCAGCAATCTATGCCGCACGTGCAAATTTAAAACCAATTATTGTACAAGGTATGGAACCGGGTGGACAATTAACGATTACCACGGATGTTGAAAATTATCCCGGCTTTGCTGATCCTATTCAAGGACCTTGGTTAATGGAACAAATGAAAGCTCAAGCTGAGAATGTTGATACAACAATCATTACAGATTTCATTACTGATGTAGATTTCTCAAAACGCCCCTTTGTATGTAAAGGAGATAGCGGTGACACTTATATTGGAGATACAGTTATTATTGCCACAGGTGCGCAGGCAAAATGGTTAGGTCTACAATCAGAAGAGGAATATCAAGGTAGAGGCGTTTCAGCTTGTGCTACGTGTGATGGTTTCTTCTATCGTGGTAAAGAATGTATTGTCGTTGGTGGCGGCAACACTGCCGTTGAAGAAGCTATTTTCCTAACGAATTTTGCATCTAAAGTAACACTCATTCATAGACGTGATGAATTAAGATCAGAAAAAATCTTGCAAGATAGGCTATTTGCTAATGAAAAGATCGAATGCGTATGGGATAGCCAGTTAGAAGAAATCGTTGGCGAAGAAGGTCCTATGGGCGGCGTAACGGGGGTCCGCATCAAGAATGTTAAAACTGATGAATTAAATGAAATATCTGCTCATGGTGTTTTCATAGCAATTGGCCACGCGCCATCAACCTCGCTTTTTGCCGGAAAAATTGATATAAATGAGCGCGGTTATATTAATACTGCCCCGGACAGTACAGCAACGGATGTACCAGGCGTTTATGCAGCAGGTGATGTAACCGACGAGACATACAGACAAGCAGTCACGGCCGCAGGAATGGGTTGTATGGCAGCATTAGAAGCGGAAAAATTCATCGCTGAAAACGAATAAAATTTGGATATTTAATGGATTGGGACAAGCTTAGGATATTTCATACAGTTGCCACCGCCGGCAGCTTTACGCATGCGGGCGAAACTTTGGGCCTAAGTCAATCCGCGGTTAGTCGCCAAATTAGAACTCTCGAGGAAAGTCTTCAAACGTCCCTTTTTAATCGCCATGCGCGCGGCTTAATATTAACGGACGAAGGGGAAACTTTATTTGAAACTACAAAAGATGTGGTTTCAAAAATTCATGTAACCGAACAACAAATTCTTGAAGGTACTGAAAGCCCCAAAGGAAAGTTAAAAATCACCACGACAACCAGTTTCGGTTCCACATGGATGATGCATAATATTAAGAAATTCATTGATAAATATCCGGAAATTGATGTTCAATTGCTTATTGGTGACGGTGATTATGATCTATTAACACGTCAAGCTGATGTGGCCATTCGTTTTCACCCATCAGACCATCTTGATTTAATTCAACGGCAAATTGCCACTTTTCATTACCATCTTTATGCATCCCCAACTTATTTAAATGACTATGGTCGACCAAAAAGTGGTGAAGATTTAGACAATCATAAATTAATAACTTACGGCGATTTAAGTACAAGTCCGATACTTAATATTAATTGGGTTCTCGACTATTACACCAAAGTAAAACGTAAACCTGTACTCGAAGTAAATAATATCTATGGTGTATTACAAGCTGTGAAATCTGGCATCGGAATTGGCTCCCTTCCCGATTATCTAGTGCAAGGATCGACAAATATTGTCCCAATTCTTGAAGATCATCAAGGTCACGAATTCCCTGCATATTTCGTTTATACTCAAGAACTTAAAAACTCTAAACGTATTGCTGCATTTAAAGATTTTATTTTACACGAATTCAAGAAGACGGTTTTCTAATTATAAATTGAGGTTTAATTTAATAAAGAAAGAGATATGCATTTTTTGCATAGCTGCAACGAGTTTTTCCCTAGTACTCATTCTTCAAACAATCATCTATAACTATTCACAGATGTTGAGAAACATCGCTGAGTAATTCTTTAATTATTTCAGTATTGCGGTGGGCGTATCCTCCCCCTTTTCGACCACCGCCGTTTCATATTCTCCCCCAAGATATGAAACCTCCCTATATTTTGTGAACTTGCCGGGTACTTGTTACCCGGCACTTTTTTTATGTGACATGCTCTAGTATCTGATGCATATCATGTATAACCAGTCCACCTGCTTTTTTTAGCTTCTCACAATTTCCACGTGAGCTATATGCCATCACCTCCATACCCGCGGCGACGCCACCTTGAACACCTGGAACACTATCCTCAATGAGTAAACATTTTGCTGGTTCCACTTGCAATTGATCGGCAGCGAATAAAAATAAATCGGGGTATGGTTTTCCTCTTTTTACTTGTGATGAATTAAAAATATTTCCGTCAAAATATTTTTTTAAGTCCGTGATACCGAGGGTTAAATTCATTTTTTCAAAACTGCCGCTTGACGCTACACAAATTTGGATATCTGTTTCATTAAGCGCAATAAGAACTTCTTCAACGCCATCGACGGCTTTTAATTCTTTTTCAAAAAGCGCAAAAGTTTTTATTTGTAATTGCTCAAGAAAATCGTCTGGTAATTTAGAGCAAAGCAACTCTTCAGATATAGAAACAACGGCGTCCATCGAACGGCCAACATACGTTTCGACGACTTGTTCTACAGTCATTTCAAGACCATGTTCCGCAAGCGCATCCCTTAATAATTGGTTCGCAAGCACCTCGCTATCAACAAGAACACCATCGCAATCGAAAATGATCAAATCAAATTGCATAGGATTAGACTAATGCCTCGCATGCTTTCTTAATTCGGTTACATGCTTCGATTAACACATCATCAGATGTTGCATATGAAATTCTGAAATATGGAGAAAGCCCAAATGCTTCGCCGTGAACAACCGCAACACCAACACTTTCAAGTAAGTACGTTGAAACATCAAAATCACTTTTTAAAGTCTTTCCATCAGGTGTTTTCTTACCCATAAGTCCTTGGCAGCTCGGGTAGACATAAAAAGCACCTTCGGGTGTTGGACATTCCAGACCTGGTACATCGTTAATCATTTTAACGACAAGATCACGTCTCGTTTTAAATGCTTCCGCACGTATTTTCAAATACCCTTGGTCGCCCGTTAATGCTGCAACCGATGCAGCCTGAGAAATTGAACAAGGATTGGATGTGCTTTGCGATTGTACTTTTCTCATGGCATTGATCAATTCAACTGGGCCACCGGCAAATCCAATACGCCATCCTGTCATGGCGTATGCTTTTGCCATTCCGTTCATGGTGAGTGTTCGGTTTTTTAAACTTGGCTCGACCATAACAGGTGTGACAAATTCAAAATCGTCATATACAATATGCTCATAGATATCATCAGCGAACACCCATACATGCGGATATTTAACCAATACATCCGTCAAATTTTTCATTTCAGATGCGGAATAAGCTGCACCCGTAGGATTGGATGGCGAATTAACCATTACCCATTTGGTTTTGTCCGTAATAGCCGCATCTAACTGATCAGCTGTAATTTTAAAATTATTATCAATGCCAGCTTCAATAATTACGGGGGTTCCACCTGCTAACATCACCATATCAGGGTAAGAAACCCAGTATGGAGCCGGAATAATGACTTCATCTCCCGGATTTAAGGTGGCCATAAATGCATTATAAATTGTATGTTTACCGCCACTATTAACAGATATGTTTTCGCGTTTATAATCAAGTCCATTATCGCGTTTAAACTTTTCAATTATCGCATCTTTTAATTCAGGGGTACCATCAACTATCGTATATTTGGTTTGCCCATCATTTATGGCTTTAATCGCTGCTTCTTTCACATAATCAATGGTATCAAAATCAGGTTCCCCTGCACCAAGCGCAATGATGTCTCGTCCCGCTGCTTTTAATTCCGCCGCTTTTGCACCAACTGCGATCGTCGGGGAAGGTTTAATTCGTCCTAATGTATCCGATATAAACGCCATTTTTTTATCCATTCATTTGAATCAAGTAATCTATTTGTCAAAACTAAGTGAAGGTCCCTTTTTTTGCAATCTAATGTTTGCAAATGATCACAAATAATCACATATTAAGAACATGAAAAAAGGTTACGATGAATCATCCCCCACTCTCTTAAAACCGCGTGAATATTACGACCGTCCTAAAAAAACGGAAGGCGGCATAAAATTTAAGATTGAAAGTGAGTTTACCCCAAGCGGCGATCAGCCTAAGGCAATATCCGCGCTTACTGAAGGGTTAAATGACGGTCTTACGGATCAGGTACTGCTTGGTGTTACTGGTTCCGGTAAAACATATACCATGGCTAAAATCATTGAGGGTACCCAGCGCCCTGCCCTGATTATGGCCCATAACAAAACATTAGCAGCACAGCTTTACGGCGAAATGAAAAGTTTTTTTCCTAATAATTCTGTCGAATATTTCGTTTCCTATTATGATTACTATCAACCAGAGGCCTATGTCCCACGGTCTGATACTTTTATAGAGAAAGACGCGAGCATTAATGAAAGCATTGACCGCATGCGCCATGCAGCGACACGCGCCTTATTTGAGCGCGATGATGTAATTATTGTGGCTAGTGTCTCATGTATTTATGGTATGGGTGCTGCTGAAACGTATTTGCAAATGACGATCTCCCTTGAACAAGGGATGCTTTATGACCAACGCGACCTCCTACGCGATTTGGTGGAACTTCAATATAAACGAAATGATATGGCCTTTACACGCGGATCATTCCGTGTGCGTGGCGATGTTATTGAAATTTTCCCAAGCCATTTCGAAGACCGCGCATGGAAGCTTGATTTCTTTGGTGATGAACTTGAAAGAATCACACAATTTGACCCGCTAACGGGTGAGAAAATTGAAGAATTAAAATCCGTCAAAGTTTACGCGAACAGCCATTATGTAACCCCCGGCCCTAGTATGGATCAAGCGATAAAAACAATCAAAGCCGAACTTGATCAAACACTTAAACTTTATGAACAACAAGGTAAAATTCTAGAAGCGGCAAGACTTGAACAAAGAACCAAGTTTGATCTTGAGATGCTAGCCGCGACGGGAATTTGTGCCGGTATTGAAAATTATAGTCGCCATCTAACGGGGCGCGCCCCATTTGAGGCACCACCCACATTATTTGAATATTTGCCTGAAAATATGCTTCTTTTCATGGATGAAAGTCACGTGAGCGTTCCGCAAATCGGTGGAATGTCACGGGGGGATTATGCCCGAAAAAGCACCCTTTCTGAATTCGGCTTTAGACTTCCAAGCTGCCTTGATAATAGGCCGCTTAAATTTAAAGAATGGGATTATTTTAGACCACAATCCATTTATGTTTCAGCGACACCAGGCCCATGGGAATTGGAACAGACCGGAGGCGAATATGTTGAACAAGTTATTCGACCAACCGGACTTATTGACCCACCTGTGGAAATACGCCCCGTCGAAAGCCAAGTAGACGATCTACTTCATGCAGTTCAAGATGTAATTAAAAATGGTCATCGTGTTTTGGTTACAACCCTAACCAAACGCATGGCGGAAGATTTATCTGAATATATGCACGATAGTGGCTTAAAAGTCCGATACATGCATTCAGATATCGATACACTTGAACGCATTGAAATCATCCGCGATTTACGCTTAGGGGTATTTGATATACTTATTGGTATTAACCTACTTCGCGAAGGCTTAGATATTCCTGAAACAGGACTTGTTGCGATACTTGACGCTGATAAAGAAGGTTTCTTACGCTCTACAACTTCACTTATACAAACCATCGGTCGGGCCGCGCGTAATGTTGATAGTAAGGTTATTCTTTATGCCGACAAACGCACAAACAGTATTAACGCGGCCCTAGCGGAAACGGATCGTCGTCGCGCCATTCAAGAAGACTATAACATCGAGCATGGCATAACTCCTGAAAGTATCAAAAAATCTATCGGCGATGTTATTGGTGACACCGCGGAAGGCGATCATGTTACCGTTGATCTTGATGCCTCTGATACCAACAATCTGGTCGGCCATAACTTGCGCTCATATATCGAAGGACTTGAAAAAACTATGCTTGAGGCCGCAGGAAACCTCGAATTTGAAGAAGCAGCAAGATTACGAGATGAGATCAAAAGACTTGAAGAAAAGGAACTTGGCCTCGACTTTGACCCAATGGCACGACATATCGGACCAAAGCCAGAAGGTCGTTCAACTCTAGGAAAACCCGGCACACGACAATACCGAAAAAAAAGCAATAACCCAACACCCCGTAAATTTTAATTAAAACCATTTAAGGAATACCATGCGCATCTTAACATTTATGATTACCGTCTTTTTATCGATTAATGCTTATGCCAACGATAAAGAATTAATTGTTGGCGCGTGGGAAATGGTAAAATTTGAAGTTCAAAATGAACAAAAAACTTGGGAAGAATTGGTTATCGAAGATACAACACTGATCGGTAGCATCGTATTTACAAAATCAGGCATCATGCATGTTCAAATGGTAAGTTCGGATCGCATGAATGAAGAAATAAATGCCAACGGTGAAATTGAAAATGGGTATTCGGCTTATTTTGGGGAATATAACATCGATACTGCTACAAAAACTGTCACCTATAATCGGTATGGACATCTTGTTGATAAATATAAAGATGTTGTCGTAAATCGTCACTATGATGTCGGTGAAACTCATCTTCATATTTATAATTCACCCGGCGCCCGTATGATTTGGAAACGAGTTGAGTAATACCTAAATCATTTTTGAAAACGACAATAACTGTTATGACTTGATCTTTATTCTTTTCTGATTACCATGATTATCAGGGAGAGATAAATGTTCAAAGAAGCAAAACTTTTCGTTGATAATAAAATCGATAGACGAACTTTTATGGCCAAGTTAAGAAATGTTGGCGTTTCTAGCATTGGAGCTGGTACCATAGCGAGTTCACTATCAATCCCTTCCGTAAGTGCTTCTTCAATCGGCGATACACCAGAAAAAAGTATTTTTAAAAATAACTTAACCGGCGGTGAACTTATGGCGGAATTTCTCATTGAGTGGGACGTACCATATATTTTCGGACTTGCGGGTTCTGAAGAAGTGGGGTTCTTGGATGCGCTTGTTGATCGCGACAATTTAAATTATGTCACTTGTATCCATGAAAACGCCGCTATGGCAATGGCAGATGGATATAGTCGAGCAACTGGAAAAACTTCAATCGTAAATCTTCACTCTGTAGCAGGAGCAGCTTATGCGCTAGGGCAAATGGTAAGTTGCTATAGGGACCGTACACCTGTTGTGGTTACCGCTGGGCGTCAAACAACTGAATATAGAGGAAGTAACGGCTTCCTTGAAGCACCTAATCTTCATAAACTGCCTAGTGAATATGCTCAGTGGACATGGGATGTGACCTCCGCTAGTACAATTACTGAAACGCTTCGTCGCGCTTTTATGCTCTCAGAAGCGCCGCCCGGTGGACCAACTTTTCTCACCTTTTCTAAAGATCACTGGGAAACTAATGTCGAGAAAGCTGAAATTATTCCACGTTCCCGTTCAATGGTCAGTAAGGATGTTGCCCCAAAAAACGAAGATGTAAATCGCATAGCGGATTTTCTAATTGAAGCAGAAAGACCCATGCTTTTTTTAGATGACGATTGTGTTCGCCATGAAGTAAGTGCTGAAGTTATGGAAATAGCGGAACTGGTTGGTGCTGGTGTCAGCCTTGGGGCGCGTATGCCATGCGTCTATCCAAATACACATCCGCATTTTTGTGGAAATTTTGGAATTGATAAAGAACTTGCTGGTTCTATAGATTGTTTTTGGGCTCTTGGTGGTCTTATGTTTAAAGTTGTCAATAAATCACCAGTACCGTGGGTTAAACGTGATGCAAAAATCATCCATACCAGTCTCGCGGGGTCAGAAGTCGGACGTAACTATCCCGTAGATATTGCCAATGTTGCCAGTGTTAAATCAACGGCGAGAGCCGTACTTAAAAATTTAAAAGAGCGCGGAATTAAAGGTGAAGACGATATATGGGTTCACACATATTATAAAAACAGACGACTTTAAATGGATGAAAAAGCAGCGCTTGAACATGACTGGCGCCCTATTTCAACATCACGCCTTATGCGCGAACTTGATGCACAAATTGCGGATGATGCATTAATCACCACTGAATTGATCTTATCTAAATATCATTTATGGGATTATTTCAAAATTGATCATAATAAACCGTTCGAAAAACGCCGCTATAACCATGCCACCAATTCAGGTGTTCTGGGATGGGGGCTAGCGGCTAGCATAGGCATTAAAATGGGACGCCCCGATAAAGAAACCTGGTGTTTCACAGGAGATGGCGCCTTTAACTTTGGATCACAGGCTCTTTGGAGCGCTTCACGGTATGATGTTCCAATCGGAATCGTTATTTTCAATAATGGTGAATATGCAGCAAACCGAAAAGCACAAAACTTCTACCGTGGCAGGTCATCCGAAACAGGCAATTATATCGGTGTAAACTTAAAGCATCCCGATATACAATATACCACGATGGCCGAAAGTTATGGTATTAAAGGTGAACGGGTAGAAAATCCGGATGACTTAAAAAAGGCCATTGAACGGTGCCGCGTCGAAATGAAAAATGGTCGCCCTTATGTCCTTGATGTATGTATTGAGCGCTTTGACAAAGGCATGGACAGTGAATATTACGATTACTTCTCAGTAGCAGAGCAAGGATAAACTTATGTTAATTAGACGTATTACTAAACATTTAGAAGACCAAAATTAGTTTGCCGTAGCTCTTGATATGTTAGTGGTGATTTTTGGTGTTTATCTTGGTTTTCAGCTGAACGACTGGAATGAGAACCGTAAGAGTATTGAAAAAGGGGAAAGCTATCTTCAACGTATCGCAGGCGAATTAGAGCAGGATATTCGTTTTTTCGATAATGTTATTAGCATGAACGAAAGAAATTTTGAAAATGGTCAATTTCTTCTTAATACAATAGAAAACAAAGAGTTGGTGAACGAAGATCCAACCAGGTTTATAACTTCCCTCGCTTTTGTAGGTTCTTCCTTAGTTGTCAATGTAAGCAACAATACCATCGAAGAAATTAAATTCAGCGGTAACCTTGAACTTATTAAAGATGAAGAGCTGCGTAATGAAATTGTTGATTATTACGACTTTATAGAAGTAAGTGAAAATTTTAGTCACACGCGTATTGATGCGGAAATCGAATATCAAAAACGCACTGCGGGCCTATTAGGGCCGAAATATTCTGAACTTGGAAGAAATTTAAGTTACACCAAAGAAGAGGCCCTTCCCATTTACAATCAATTTGTTAAAAAGCAAGATTTGATCGAATGGATACCTATTACAATGGCTAGCAAACGAGGGACTATAGGCTTTAGTAAGCGATCTAGACAAAATGCAAAAGAGCTTATAGCGAAAATTCGCGGTGAAGAAATACCCGAAGAAGAAGAAGAAGAAGCACAATAACTTTTAATTCACCCAAGGAAAATTTCCACGTGCTTCTTTAACACTCTTGAACTTTATTTGTTTAATGGGGTCTTCAGGCAACCATATGGCATATCCACCATTATTATAAAAATCCCATCTATCAAGAACCAGTTTCGCGGGACAATTTATTTCAACCGGCACTAGACTGACGATTACATCTGCATTTGCGCAATCTTCTAGAAGGGCTTGTTCGTCTTGAACCAATGATATCAATAAATCTGAATTTTCCGGACGGTAAAGACAACTAAACCTGTCACAACTTAATTCCCTACCTGCTGCTTGATCAGGTGTAAAACTTTCATATTGCCAACGCTCTAATTCTGAAAGTCCATATCGTTACCGCCAGCGGTCTTTTACAATTCTGCTACCATTCATTCGGCTAAGGCTAAGTGAATTATCATCCCCAAGGATTGCAATTGTCTTTCCGGCATTATCAATTAGGATATCAGGTTGTTTATACTCAATAGCAAAATAAAGACCACTAAGCATGACAGGAACGCCCAGAAAACGGCAATTTAATTTCCATATACCTAACATAACGCGCCAATAACAAGAAATACTAAGGCCTTAATATCTATTGCCGGGATTTCTAATGTCGCACCAGGAAGGCTTGACACCCAATATGCAACAGTCATGATTATTTCAAGCCCCCATGACATTGGCTCTAAAGCGAGCCATTCAAGGCCAAATGGCATTAAAACCAATGTTACCACAATCCAAGGCATCACCCACGACCCCATAACAGGCATAGCAATTAAATTTGCAAGAAGCCCATAAAGAACAACTTTATTGAAATGATAAAGCGCAAATGGCGCAATGGCGATTTCAGCGATCAGTGATGTAAATAAACTGCCGATGATAAAATATTTTACCTTTTGCGAAAATCCATTATCACCGCGAAATTTATTCATGAAATCATTGCCGAAGCGCTCAAAAACAATCACGAGCGCAACAACGGCAGCAAATGACATTTGAAAACTAGCCCCAACCAGTGCCTCAGGGGTGGTTACAAGGATGAATATAGCTGCTATCGCAACCAATCTTAATGAAATGGCTTTACGGTCGGTTAATACACCTAAGAATACGATTATAACCATAAAAAACACGAATGGTCGGAATTGAAGCACCGCTGATAAACAAATACCCTAACCCCGCAAATGCGGCTATAAATTTGGCCCATTTTTTTATAGGATATTTTAAAGCTAATCGTGGTGATAAACTGAGTAACAAACGAGAAGAAAAAAATACAACGCCACACAAAAGTCCCATATGTAAACCGGATATCGCAAGTAAATGAGCTAACCCAACGTTACGCATGGCTTCAGCTAATTTTTCCGGCATTCCACCACGAATTCCTGTAATGAGTGCTGCTGCCAAAGTTCCCGTTTCACCGGAAAGGTTTGTTTTTATCCGTTCCGTCATTCTTTGACGAAGTGAATTATAGGAACGGCTAAATCCTTCATTTTTATTGGTAATTTCAAGTTCAGTAACGGCGTAACCGACGGCGCTTAACCCTTGAAACCAAACTTGCCGGCCATAATCATAATCACCCGGCATACTTGGGCCAGGTGGTGGCATGAGCCCCGCGCGAATTTTAATTTTATCTCCAGGATAAGGCATATCACTAAATTTATTTACCCTGACATTTACTAAGCTCAAGGGTTTAACCCCTATTATTTCAGCATCTTTAAGCGTTAATCTTATTTTTCCATCTTCATATAGATGCACACGTTCGACAGTTGCGGTGATATTAGTTGGTCTTATCTCTTTATCTAATGTTTCGGTTGCAACAGAATAAATTCGATATCCAGAAATCACATAACCCAAAATAATAAAAAAGCTAGCCAATAATATGTATTTGATAAAAGGAAACTTTTTTCGAATTAATATTGCACTGCATAATGCTACACTTGCTAAAATAGCTGCATGCATTATTGAAAACTGATTATTCCCAGAGAAATAAAAACCAATACCACATGCTAAAAGAACTGGTACTGTTAGAATATATTGCTCATATTCCAAAAAGAAAGACGATTTTAATTTTTCAATATAAGATAAGATTCTTTTGCTCCCCCTACAAAAAATTTACTTTTATAAATAAAAAGCTTCCATTTTCCGTCAATTATTGTTAGTAAAAGTCCAACAAAATCAAGCAGTGATGACATTTATATCATTTATGTATTTCGCATACATTTCAATCAAATTGCTGCAAAAAATCAATATTTAATCCTAAATGGAGCTTCATGAGCGTTAAAATGAAGAAAGTAGTGACACGATTTGCCCCCTCGCCGACGGGTTTTTTACATATCGGCGGTGCGAGAACGGCATTATTTAATTGGCTATTTACCCGCCATCATGGTGGTGAATTCCGTATCCGTGTGGAAGATACTGATCGTAAGAGATCAACACCAGAAGCGGTAGAAGCAATTTTTGATGGCCTTAATTGGCTTGGTCTCAATGCAGATAATGATGTTGTTTTTCAATATGAAAACCGTGAACGCCATGCAGAAGTCGCACATCAGCTTTTAAAAGAGGGAAAAGCCTATAAATGCTATTGCTCTAAAGAAGAACTAGTTGAAATGCGCGAAAAGGCAAAGGCAGAGGGCCGCTCACTTGGTTATGATGGACGCTGGAGAGAGCGTAATCCATCAGAAGCCCCTGAGGGAATTGATCCTGTCATCCGTTTCAAAGCGCCAAAAGATGGTGAAATTGTCATCAAAGATCATGTTCAAGGTGATGTGACTACACAAAATGAACAATTGGATGATATGATCTTATTGCGCGCCGATGGAACACCAACCTATATGTTATCAGTCGTCGTAGATGATTATGATATGGGTGTTACCCATGTTATTCGCGGCGACGATCATTTAACCAATGCTGCAAGACAAGCTCAACTCATCAATGCTATTGGCTGGCCGTTACCTGAATATGCTCATATACCACTTATTCATGGTGCAGATGGGGCGAAGCTTTCAAAAAGACACGGTGCACTAGGCGTGGATGCTTATCGTGATATGGGATATTTACCAGATGCTCTTAAAAATTATCTTTTAAGACTAGGTTGGGCTCATGGTGACGAAGAAGTGATTTCGGAAACTCAGGCTATCGAATGGTTTGATTTAGATGGTGTTGGAAGATCACCTTCCCGTTTTGATTTTACTAAACTTGAAAATTTGAACGGTATTTACATGCGCGAAACAGCAAGTGATGATACACTTGCAATAGGCTGCTTACCGTTTCTAGAAGAAAAATTAGATAAATCTTTAAGTGAGCAAGAAATTGGCGTATTAAAGAACGCTATTGGTGAGCTTAAAAATCGTGCAAAGAATTTAATAGATTTAGCAGATAGTGCTAAGTTTCTTTTTGCGAAACGCCCATTAGACGTCATTCCAAAAGCGGCAAAAGCACTCAATGATGATTCAAAAGTCATTTTGAAGAAAATCCATGATGATTTAAATACCGTAGAAAGTTGGAATAGAGATGCGCTGCAAACTGCTATTGAAGAATTTGTTGAACGCGAAGAAGTAGGGTTTGGAAAAGTCGCGCAGCCATTAAGAGCCGCGTTAACAGGGAGTAATGTATCCCCAGGCATTTCAGAAGTCCTTGATTGGTTAGGAAAAGACGAAAGTTTGTTTAGGATCAAGGACCAAATATAGGAATTTGTTATTTTCACAAAAAATAAACAATTTCTTTAATATTTTGAGAGTATAAGAACGTAAATTAGATGCTTTTTTGATGACGAAGTTCATCAGAGCGAAATTAAGATAAGAAGGATGGAGACATATGACAAATAAATACGAAAAAACAGTTACTGGTGATACAGCTACGTTAACAGTACGTGGGAAAAACTATGAACTGCCAATATATGCTGGATCTACAGGACCAGATGTGCTCGACATCAGTAAATTATATGCTGAAACCGATATGTTCACCTTTGACCCCGGTTTCACATCAACCGCAAGCTGCGAAAGTTCAATAACATATATTGATGGCGGTAAGGGTGAACTTTTATATCGTGGTTACCCTATTGAACAACTAGCTGAAAAAAGCGACTTTCTTGAAGTTGCGTATCTGCTTTTAAATGGTGAACTACCAACTGCTGATCAAGATAAAGAATTTAAGAAAGCTATTACCTATCACACAATGGTTCATGAGCAATTGGTTCGTTTCTTTGGTGGTTTTCGCAGAGACGCTCATCCAATGGCGATTATGTGTGGTGTCGTTGGTGCGATGTCAGCATTTTATCACGATAGCACTGATATTACGGATCCTCAGCAACGTCGCGTTGCTTCGAACCGTTTGATTGCTAAGATACCGACTATTGCGGCTATGACTTATAAATATTCAATTGGTCAACCTTTTGTTTATCCTCGTAATGATCTTAATTATGCTGAAAACTTTCTCTATATGACGTTTGGGGTTCCAAACTGCGAAGATTATAATGTAAGTAAAACTTTAGCGGATGCCATGGATAAAATCTTTATCCTTCATGCTGATCATGAACAAAATGCTTCAACATCAACAGTTCGTCTTGCGGGTTCATCTGGTGCAAATCCATTTGCATGTATCGCTGCGGGTATTGCTTCACTTTGGGGCCCTGCTCATGGTGGTGCAAACGAGGCTTGCTTAAATATGCTTAGTGAAATTGGATCAGTTGATAATATTCCAGAATATATTAATAAGGCGAAAGATAAAAATGATCCTTTCCGTCTTATGGGCTTTGGTCACCGCGTTTATAAAAACTTTGATCCGCGTGCAAAAGTACTTCAACAAGCCGCACATGATGTACTTGAAGAGTTGGGCGTTAATGACCCGCTTCTTGACGTTGCAAAAGAGCTAGAGCGCATTGCGTTAGAAGACCCATATTTTGTTGAAAAGAAACTATACCCGAATGTTGACTTCTATTCAGGTATTATTCTTAAAGCGATGGGCTTCCCAACATCAATGTTTACAGTATTATTTGCCTTAGCACGTACTGTTGGATGGATTTCACAATGGGGTGAGATGATTGAAGACCCAACACAGAAAATTGGTCGTCCACGTCAATTATTTATCGGTGAAACCGAGCGTAATTACATTGATGTAGATAAACGTTAGTAACGACTTAATATCATAAAAGAATACCGGCTCATTGAAGCCGGTTTTTTTATTTCTTTTCGATTAATTCTATCATATAGCCATCCGGATCTTTGACAAAAGCAATCACAGTGGTTCCATGTTTCATTGGACCTGGCGGTCTTGGTATTTCAACACCTAACTTCTCAAGCCCTTCACAAGTTTGATAGATATCCGGAACACCAATTGCCAAATGACCAAAGGCATTTCCCAAATCATAACCTTCATCCTGCCCCCAATTGAAAGTAAGCTCTATAACTGTATTACTTTCTTCTGGTCCATAACCTAAAAATGCAAGTGTGAATTTCCCCGATGGATAATCTTTGCGTCTTAATAAATCCATCCCGAGATGATCACAATAGAATGAGATAGATTTATCCAAATCTCTCACTCTGATCATGGTATGGAGTAATCTATATTCGTTTGACATAAATTAGGTCGCAATCATTGCTTTAAAACTTGCTTCGGCAACCACTTGGCCATCAACAATACCCTTACCAGAAAATTTCCAGATATTACGGCGGTTCTGTTCTTTTTTCACATGAAGCTCTAGCATATCGCCAGGTTCTACAGGTTTTCTAAACTTTACCGCGTCAATAGACATGAAATAGACAAGCTTACCTTCTGCCTCTTCACCCAAGCTAAGCATAACAAGAGCAGCTGCAGACTGTGCCATCGCTTCGACAATAAGGACGCCTGGCATAACTGGTTTTTCAGGAAAATGCCCTTGAAAGAAAGGTTCATTAATTGTTACGCCTTTTTTACCTACTGCTTTATCACCTTTATGGATATCACAAAGTTTATCAACGAGTAACATAGGATAGCGATGTGGAATTAATTCCTTAATTCGATTGATATCAATATCATCCAACTTTTCTACATCTTCTGTCATAATCATTCCTATAATAATTTTGCTGTTTCAGTATAATAATACTGAAAATATTTGAAAGAAAATTATAAAAAAAGCCTGCTATCGAAAATAGCAGGCTTTTTAAAAAATATTTATGTTTAGTTTGCTGGCGCAGCCACGGGCGCAGCAGCAGCTTCTGGAACTTCAGGTAAAGCAACAGTCGTTGACGGCATAGCTAAATCAAGTTGCTCAATAACACGCGTCGTTACATCCAAACCTGGCGCTTGCTCTAATACAAAACCTTTTTCTATTAGGATGGTTGCGCCAGTATCCTGCAATACCTTTTGCAATATAGGTTTTAAAGCACGCTCAATTTCCGCATTAGCATTTGCAATTGCAATTTCCAACTGTTGGCGTTTGATTTGTACTTCACGTTGATACTCAACTGCCTTTTGTTGAAATTCTTGCGCTTTTTGATTATACGCTTCTTGAGGCATAATTGCGCTTTGTCCTTTAAGACTTTCTTCTTCTGCCCGAAGAGCATTACCTTTAGTCTGTAATTCCGTCTGCATATTTGCCTGAATTTGAGCAACTTGTCTGTTAATATCAACAGCAACTGCAGCCGTCGTTACAATTAACCTATTATCAACAACAGCAATTTTGGCAGCAGGAATAGCTTGAGCATTAGCAAGACTATTAATTCCTATAACTGATATTAAAGCTATTACTGCACTATAAAAATATTTCATATTCATCATTTTCTTCATATTAAAATCTCGTTCCGACATTAAATTGGAAAAATTCCGTTTCGTCGCCTCGTTGGTTTTTAATTGCTCTGGCCATGTCAATTCTAAATGGCCCGAATGGTGATTGCCATGAGAAGCCAATCCCTACAGAAACCCTCGGTCTCGCATTATTTCCGAGCAACGTATATACCACACCTGCAGGTGATATCAAGGTTTCTTCTGCATCAACATTAAATACCGCACCCACGTCCGTATAGATACTAGCCTCGATACCTAAGTCTCTTGCACCACCTCCCAATGGAATAAAGAGTTCTGCTGTCGCTTTATAATAAGTGTTACCACCAATATTAAAGCCTCGGAAAAACTCCGTATTATTTTCATTATATTCACGTGGTCCAACACCTGCTTCATTGAAACCTCTCATTTGAGGGTTTCCAAGGAAAAATCTATTATTAAGCCTAATCGTTCTTCCTAGGCCTTCTATGTGCCCTCCTTCAGCAGAAAGGTTGAATATCCAAAATTTATAAATTGGATAGAAATAATCATAACTACCTCTCGTTCTAAGAAACTTTTGATTTCCACCTAATCCGGCAACCTCTTGACTTACAGAAACTAACTGCCCTCTATTTGGTTTTTGTTGATTATCTAATGAATTATAAGTTAGTCCATATCTTATTGAGGACGTTAAAAATTCACCCGAGTTATCTGTTAAATAAGGGTTGTCTGAGAAAAAGCGCGTTACGACCCTATCTTGTATTAAGTTATAGGATACATTCATAATCACATATTCTGTAATTGGAAATCCTGTTCGAATTGAAGTACCGACACTTCTTTGCTGATACCCACTTTCAATAAAATTTGTATCTCTAATAAAAAGATCAACTCCAGCCGCTAGCCTACGACCTAGAAAATATGGTTCCGTAAAACTCAAATCTACTTGTTTTCTTCGTTTTGATAATTGTGCACTTGCTCTATATTGCTGTCCTTTACCGACTAAGTTTCTATCACCTACGCTAAAGTTAACAATTAGCCCTTCAAAACTTGAATATCCGAGGCCAGCTGATAATTCGCCTGTCGGCTGTTCTTCGACTGTGATTTCTAAAATCGTTCTATCTGCTTGCGTTCCTTCAATTTGTTCAATCTCAACATCTTGGAAGAATTGCAATGATTGCACACGAATCTCCGACCGGTTAAGTCTCGCAGAGTTGTACGCATCACCTTCTACTAATTGAATTTCGCGCCTAATAACTCTATCGTGAGTTCTTACATTATTAATAATTTTAACTTCTTCAACATAAACTCTCGGAGTTTCATTAATGATAAAAGTTATATCAACTGTTCTATCCGCACGATTTCGTCTTACTTGAGGTCTGATATCAATAAATGCATAGCCTCGAAGACCAGCAACATTCGTTAATGATTCTACAGAATCGTCTATCGCAGAAGAGTCAAAAATATCGCCTGTTTTTGTATAAACAAGCTGTTTTAGAATCTCTCCGTCCAATTCCTCGATTTCACTTTCAACTGTAATATTGCCGAAATTATATAATTCACCTTCTTCAACTGAAATATTAATATAAAAATATTGTTTATCAGGAGATAGTTCAGCTACAGCAGAAGTAACTCGAAAATCGGCGTACCCCTGTTCACGATAAAAGTCTCTTAATAATTGTTTGTCATAATTTAAACGGTCTGGATCATAAGTATCTTCAGAGGCAAGAAACTTCCACCAACGGCTTTCTTTCGTCGCTACTTTGCTCCTTAATATATCATTATTGAATACTTTATTACCCAGAAAGTTAATTTTACCAATTGTACTTTTCGCACCCTCAGAAATTTCAAAAACTAGATTAACACGATTTTGTTCTAACTGAATTACCTTTGGCTCAATCGATGCTGCAAACCGCCCACCTCGGCGATAAATTTCTAAGATTCTTTGAACATCTGCTCTAACTTTCGCGCGAGAAAAAACAATACGGGGGCGAAGCTGTATTTCTTCGTATATATCATCATCATCTTTATATTTGTTGCCTTCAAATACAATGCGGTTGATAATTGGGTTTTCAACGACTTCAACTACGAGCGTATCACCTCGTCGGCCAACATCGACATCTGAAAATAGCCCTGTATTAAATAGTCTTTTTAAGGATGCATCACTAAGTTGATCATTATAATTATCGCCAATATTTAATAACAAATAAGATTCAATTGTTGATCCTTCGATACGTTGATTACCAACAATTTCAAGCCTATTTATAACAGGACCCGTAATGGATGCAGATTGAGCAATAGCAATTGATGGCAAAAATATCTGTGTAATAGTTAGCAACACTACAACATGCAAATAAACAAATATTTTTTTCTTAGTACCCACAAATATTACCTTAATTTATAAATTTATACGTTACACTTTAATCAATTTTTAATATGTCATTAAACGTTGCAAATATCATCAAACTTAATACAACAAGTGCACCAATCTTAAAACCAAATTCTTGCGCTTGAGCGCTCATTTTTTTTCTTCTTACGGCCTCTATCGCATAATAAAGCAAATGTCCACCATCAAGCATTGGAATTGGGAATAAATTTACCATCCCTAACCCTATAGAAATTAGTGCCATAAAGTTTATCAATGACGTTAATCCATGTTCAGCCGTTTTACCTGCTACACGAGCAATAGTAATTGGACCACTTAATTCTTGCGCGGACCTTTTTCCTACAATGATTTGGCCTAGGCCTTGTAAATTTCTCATGGTCAAATCTTTGGTAGCTATGGTCGCATTCCAAAGTGCCGAAAATAGTCCATATTGAACTAAAACTCTATCTTCTGGATTTATACTGCTGCGGATACCGATTTGTCTAACTTTAGTAGGTTGTCCCAGGATATCTTCATCTTCAACCATACCAAGATTAAAGTTTAAGTTGATGGTTTGACCATCTCTTAAAACGGCGACAGTCACAGCATCTTCAACTTTGAATAATAAATGCTCTCTAATATCCATAAAAGTTTCAATTTCTTCACCATCAATTGAAACAATTCTATCACCTGCTTCAATGCCAGCCTCTTTTGCTGCACCGCCTTCTAAAACATCGCCTACAACGGGGGCTAATTCCATTCTTCCATAGGTAAAATAAAGACCTGCAATAATTAATATTGCAAATAAAAAGTTGACCGCAGGACCAGCAAATACAATCGCGGCCTTTTGCGCTAAATTTTTATGATGAAAAGATACTTCTTTCTCTTCGTCACTCATCTCGTTTATTGCAGCATCTGGGGTACTCGCTTCGGAAGCATCACCAAAAAACTTTACGTATCCACCAAGCGGTATCCAACTTATCTTCCATCTTGTTCCGTTTTTATCATTAAAACCCCAAATTTCAGGACCAAACCCAACAGAAAAAACCTCAACCCGAACACCATTTATACGAGCAATAATATAATGCCCCCATTCATGAACAAACACGAGCACAGTCAATACGAATAAAAATGACGCAATCATTTGACCATATGATAGAAGAGCTTCCATATTATTTCTTTAATCCTTCAACTATTTCACCAGTTACTATTCTTGTATTCTCATCGACATCATGTACATCATTTAGACAAGTCATTTGATGAATTTTAATAGTATCCAAGGCTTTCTCTACAACTTTCGTGATATCCAAGAAATCAATTTGACCTTCAAGAAAAGCCTTAACAGCTATTTCATTGGAAGCGTTGAGGATAGTAGGCGCACTTCCTCCTTTTTGCAACACTTCTCGCGTAATATTAATTGCCGGAAATTTAACTTTATCTGGCCTAATAAAATTCAGTTGCCCTATTTCTGTTAAATCTAATTTTTTAGACGGCGCATTCATTCTATGCGGCCACCCTAAAGTGTATGAAATAGGTGTGCGCATATCTGGCGTACCAAGTTGAGCCAAGACCGATCCATCAATATATGAAACCATACTATGAATGATAGACTCAGGATGGATAATTATATCTAACTGTTCTTTTTCAATAGGGAACATATAGTAAGCTTCAATCAACTCGAGACCTTTATTCATCATCGTAGCGCTATCAACTGATATCTTAACTCCCATAGACCAATTTGGATGTTTAATAGCTTCTACCGGCGTAATATATTGCATATCAGCAATATCTTTATTCCAAAATGGTCCACCTGATGCTGTTAAGGTAACCTTCTCAATTTTCTCTGGTTCATCAAAATCAAATATTTGAAATATAGCATTATGCTCTGAATCTACCGGTAAAATCGTAGCACCACAGTCTTCAACTTGCTGCATCATAAATTCACCAGCGCATACTAGGCACTCTTTATTGGCGAGCGCGATTGTCGCCCCTCGTCTAATTGCCGTTAAAGTCGGTTTAAGCCCCGCTGCACCAACGATTGAAGACATTACCCAATCCGCGGACATATCAGCCGCTTCATTTAAAGCTTCACTTCCCGCAGCAGCAATAATATTATGCCCATGAAGAGCTTCTTTTAAGTCCGAGTATTTATCTTGATCCGCAATTACGGCCATTTCTGCATTATGCGCAATTGCCTGTTTCGCTAGCGCTTCTACATTACTATTTGCAGTTAAAGCTTTAACAGAATATTTTTCAGGATTGCGGCTAATTAGGTCAAGAGTACTGGTACCAATTGAACCAGTAGAACCAAGAATAGTTATATCCTTATGTTCGGGCGTATCAATAACCTTGAAACGGTCTTTCTCTCGAATACTAATATTCATTATATACTTAATCCTATGACCAGCATTACATAAAACTCGCTATAAATAAAATTGCCGGCGCAACAAACAAAATCCCATCAACACGGTCCATAACACCACCATGCCCAGGAATAATTGAACCTGAATCTTTTACCGAATATCGTCTTTTTACAGCCGACTCCGTTAAATCACCAATTTGGCTCAATATTGCTAAAGAACCACTCAATATTAGCAAAATTAAGGCATTCTCAAATATTGTTATATTCTGCACTTCTTCAAACATGTAAAAAACATATGCCAAAATCATTGCTGTAATCGTGCCACCAATTAATCCTGACCACGTTTTATTTGGGCTGATTTTTGGAGACATTTTTGGCCCACCGATTTTTTTACCAACGAAATATGCACCAGTATCCATTCCCCAAATAAGTAACATCATCCAAAGCAATACCAGTGATCCAAAATTTTCCTGAATAAGCAAAACCGAATAAGAAGGAATAAAGGTATATAAAAAACCCAAAATCGCCCAAACTATTTTTGCATTCACCAAATAAGCGACGGCGATGATAGAGACAATGCTGCTAACAAAAGCATACTCCATATATTGGCTACCCATTTTAAGCTGTAGCAATAATAAAACAGTACAAATTGACTGAACGATAAAGAGGAGCGAAAATGGTTTCTTTTCACAAATTCCATTCCACTCTGACAGAATTATCACAGACAGCAAAGATATCAGAATAAATAAAGGCAATCCACCAATCATGATGATGTAAATCGCTACCGGAAGCATTACAAGCGCCGATAAAACCCGGATCAATAGTTGGTTTTTTTTAGGGCCTTGCGCCATAGCGTCTATCTCGTTTGTAATATTCGTCTATGGCATCACATAATTGTTTTCTTGAAAAATCAGGCCAAAAGACATCCTGAAATATAAATTCAGCATACGCCGCTTGCCAAAGCATGAAATTACTAAGGCGTTGTTCGCCGCTGGTTCTAATTATTAAATCCGGCTCAGGAATTTCTCCAGTATAAAGATGACTTGCAAATAGTTTTTCATCAATATCTTCAACTTGTAAATCGCCAGATTTGACTTGCTCCGCAACTTGCTTTGTCGCATTGACTATCTCTTCTTGACCGCCATAATTTAACGCTAATGTCAAACGCAACTTATCATTATTTCTTGTTTTTTCTTCCGCCATATCAATTAGTGAAATTATATTTTTACTAAGGCGGTTTCTGCTTCCTATAAAACTAATCCGAATGTTCTTTTGGTGCAGCTCATCAATTTCTTTGGTTAAGTATATTTTCAGCAACCCCATTAAGTCACTGACTTCTTCGGGAGAGCGGTTCCAGTTTTCCGATGAAAAAGCGTATAATGTCAGATACTTAATATCCAGATCACAGCAGGCCTTTACAATACCACGAACAGCATCAACCCCCTTTTTATGCCCTGCAAATTTGGGAAGACGACGAGACTTTGCCCAGCGACCATTACCATCCATGATAATAGCCACATGCTGAAGCGGCAATCGATCCTCTTCAGTTTTCTGGTCAGCTTTTTGTTCGTCTTTTACCAATAACATTAAACATTAAACCTGCATGATTTCTTCTTCTTTAACCGCAGTCACTTCATCTATGTTTTTAACTGCTTCATCGGTTAGCTTTTGAACATCGTCTTCGTGCGCTTTTTGCTCGTCTTTACCGATATCACCATTCTTTTCCATCGTTTTAATGGTTTCCATTCCGTCACGACGCACATTTCTAACTGCTACTTTGGCCTGCTCGGCATAATTTTTTGCGAGTTTGGTCAATTCAATGCGACGTTCTTCATTAAGTTCCGGAATAGGAATTCTAAGAGTATCACCATCAACTACAGGGTTAAGACCAATACCTGAATTACGAATGGCTTTCTCCACCGATGAAACAAGGCCCTTATCCCAAACATGTACACTAATAAGTCGCGCTTCAGGTGTTGAAACCGTACCTACTTGAGCAATCGGCATTTGTGCCCCGTATGCGTCCACAACGACAGGGTCCAATAAATTTACGGAAGCTCGTCCAGTTCTAAGACCTTTAAATTCACTTTTCAGGCTTTCTAATGCACCATTCATGCGACGTTTAATATCTGATAGATCCAGTTCGGTTGACATTTAATCACTCCTGATTTTTATAATTAAATATAATATAGAATTATTTCCCCAAGATGAACAATATTAAGCGTTGCAAATCTTAGTATGTGCCCCTTGCCCTTTCAAGACATTAGCAAAATTTCCATGCTCATGTATAGAAAAGACCAAAATAGGAATATCGTTTTCTCTAGCCAGTGAAATTGCTGATGCATCCATCACTTTTAAATCATTTTTCAAGACATCCATATATGTCAAAGTGTCATATTTGACGGCATTTGGATCTTTCTTAGGATCAGCATTATAAACACCATCAACTTGTGTGCCTTTAAGGATGGCATCGCACCCCATTTCCGCTGCACGAAGTGCGGCGGCACTATCGGTTGTAAAGAATGGGTTTCCAGTTCCCGCGGCAAACACCACAACCCGCCCCTTTTCCATATGGCGAATGGCTTTACGGCGAATATAAGGTTCACAAACCGACGCTATTGGGAAGGCTGATTGTACACGCGTATCAACACCATTCTGCTCTAGCGCATTTTGCATCGCGAGACTGTTCATCACAGTGGCGAGCATTCCCATATGATCGGCAGATGTTCTATCAAACCCACTGGCAACCCCTGTTACACCACGAAAGATATTACCAGCACCAACCACAAGACACACTTGTGTGCCCATTTCTACGACCGCTTTAATTTCCTCAGCAACTCTTTTTACTACATCTGGCGATATTCCGTAATCCAGCTCTCCCATTAGAGCTTCCCCGGACAATTTAAGTAGCACACGTTTATACTGAGGTTCATTGGCCATAAAAACTTCTCCCTTTTTTAATTACAGTACTTTGCTCTTAAATGGACTATATGTCCATTATGTTTTTAACTTTTTTCGGCGTAAAATACAGTTCGGGCCCAAATACGAAAAGCAGTAAATGCAGAGACGTAATTTGAGCCCGAAAAATAACTATTTATTAGCTGTTCATTGCAGCAACTTCCGCCGCAAAGTCATCTTCTACTTTTTCAATGCCTTCGCCAACTTCCATTCTAGTATAACCAGTAAGTTTAATATCAGTGCCAGCATCTTTTGCAGCATTTTCAATAACTTTTTTGATCTTTGTTTCACCATCAATCACAAATGTTTGCTCAACAAAAACAACTTCTTGATAGAACTTGTTCATGCGGCCAATGATCATTTTTTCAATGATGTTATCCGGCTTACCTGATTCGCGCGCTTGCTCGATTAGAACAGTTTTTTCACGCTCAACGGCTGCGGGGTCCATTTCTTCAATTGTCATTGATTGCGGGTTTGTGGCCGCAACATGCATAGCAAGCTGTTTTCCGAGTGCTTCAAGAACGCCTGCATCTGCATCAGATTCAAGCGCAACCAGAACAGCCAACTTACCTTGGTTAGAGGCAACAGCATTATGAATATATGTTGAAACAACGCCATTTGGAACCGTAAGGCCAACTGAACGACGGAACGTCATATTTTCACCAATTGTACCAACAGCCTCTGTAATTTCAGCTTCAACTGAGTGAGATGCACCAGGGAAAGTAGCAGCATTGGTGGCATCAAAATCCCCTGCATTTTCAAGTGCAACACCAGCAACTGAATTCACAAGCGCTTGGAAACCTTCGTTTCGGGCAACAAAGTCAGTTTCTGAGTTAACTTCAACCGCAACAGCAGTCGCACCGTTTGATGCAACAGCCACAAGACCTTCTGCAGCCACACGGCCAGATTTTTTCTCAGCTTTTGCGATACCTTTTTGACGTAGCCAGTCCATTGACGCTTCGATGTCACCATCATTTTCGGCAAGGGCCTTTTTACAATCCATCATACCTGCGCCAGATTTGTCGCGCAGTTCTTTAACAAGAGCGGCAGTAATTTGAGCCATCATTTCTTCCTTGTTTTAAAATCAATATTTACGAAGATTATTCTTCAGTTTTCTCTTCTGATGCAGGAGTTTCCACAGGTGTTTCCTCAGCCGGAGCTTCTTCAGCAGGTGCTTCTTCCGCAGCAGCAGCCGGGATTTCTTCTACTGGTGCTTCCATCGCACCAACATCAACACCCTGTGAAGAAAGTTCTTGCTGGATACCTTCAAGAACAGAATCTGCAATAAGATTACAATAAAGATCAATTGCACGTGTCGCATCATCGTTACCCGGGATTGGGAAATCGATATTTTCTGGATTACAGTTTGTATCCAAAACAGCAACAACTGGAATACCAAGTTTCTTGGCTTCGGCAATTGCAAGTTCTTCTTTGTTTGTATCAATCACGAAAATAGCGCTTGGAATACCGCCCATTTCTTTAATACCACCAAGTGAACGTTCAAGCTTATCGCGCTCACGTGTCATTTGAAGCGTTTCTTTCTTCGTTAGGCCCGCAAGGTCACCAGAAAGTCTCTCATCAAGAACGTTAAGACGTTTAATTGAGTTAGAGATTGTTTCCCAGTTCGTAAGCATACCACCTAACCAACGGTGGTTTACATAATATTGACCACAACGTTTCGCAGCTTCCGCAATTGGGCCAGACGCTTGACGCTTAGTACCAACGAATAAAACACGACCACCTGCTGCCGTAACGTCACGCACTTGCTCAAGCGCACGGTGAAGTAATGGAACAGTGATTGATAAGTTAATGATATGTACTTTGTTACGTACACCAAAAATGTAATCACCCATACGTGGGTTCCAACGGTGTTTTTGGTGACCAAAGTGAACGCCAGCTTCCAAAAGCTCGCGCATAGTAAATGTAGGCATCGCCATAATAAAATTCCTTTTCCGGTTAATCCTCTGCAGGTGCTGAGTTCTTAAAGAACACCGGTGTGTCGATCCCAATATGTAGAGGATAAACAAATACCTGCATGTGAAAGTAAGCGGGTAATACACCCCTACAACCCAGATATCAAGGCTTTTTTTATGATTTTTGAAGAAAATAACGACTTTTTTTAAAAAAAAATTAAAACCCTAACTATTTTCAAATTACTACTCAGAATTTTACACAATAGACTTTATTATAGTAATATTAGTTCATTCCTATTTTACCTATAATTTGCTTAAGATCAGGCTCTTCTATTATACAATTTTCAAAATTGTTAAAACGATACAAGATTGATGACATTATTTTGTTTTGAGTTTCTTTATTAATACTATCATTTACTAATCCTAAAATTACAGCTTCTAAACCAGCTTTTTGAAGATTTTCATCATTCTCCCACTTAAAAAACTTATATTCGTTTATATATCCAATATAATCATGCTCCCCGTATTCTGACATTATGATATCAGTCATGATTTTATCATTTTCTATTTTATAATTACTATTAACAAGAATAGTTACCCTTAAAAGACACACACCAGTCTCATCACTAAACCCTGCCGAATAAGAAATATCGCCATTCCTATGCATTAAGAATAAGTCTAGGTTATCGAATCCTTTTACTGAGAGGATGTTATTAGCCCAATATTTGCCATCCGAAAAATTATTAAAGGCGAACTTATTACCTTTATATAAAGAAAGAGCGGCATCCCCTTTGTATACACCTAGTGGGAAATTTTTTTTATTACTTGAAACCCTTTCTTTAGCCCCTGCATAATTAATTGAAAAACTAATGTAGATTAATTGAAATATTATCACTGTAATTTTGTAAAAAAATTTAAAAAAATTAACTCTCATAGATCCCCCTCTGTGCTTTTATTTGAAACGATATCTTAGCGTAAACTTTTTTTGTTTCTATTTACAGAACTGTCTTCTAAATCAAATTTTACTCTTCAACCCAAATGTATCTTATCCTGATCCACTTCACCGTATCCGGCAGCGGGATCAATGACACGTTTTCCGTCAATAATTTTTGGCTCAACGGTGATGATTTTGCGCGCTGCGGCTTTTCTAAATGCTTCATCGACCGTTTTTGCTTCCGCCAGTAATTTTAAATTCATGATGGTCGGAAACATCATCAATTCACGTTTTTCTTTAATGAATTCTAGTGGGCTTACCCATTTTAATTCAACAGCTTCTGTGCCATCTGGTGTCGCCACCTGCCCCATTGGTGCCCTCGCAAGGAAAAAGCGGGTATCAAAACGTTTCGGATATATGCGCGGCATCACCCATCGTGCGAATGGGACAATTTCATCCATATAAAAATGAATGTCCGCCTTTTTTATGATCTCTGAAAATGTGACACTTCCATTCAACAAGCCATCACGGTAATCACCTGCGTTCGTATGATCACCGATAATCAAACCTGTTTCTTCAAATACTTCTCTAAACGCCGTATGGGTCAATTCGCTATAACCTGGTGGAAATGATTTGATGTGTGATAATAATTGATAATCTTCTGGATCCGCTTTGCCGCCCGGAAAAACGTAAGCCCCACCCGCAAAGGCGATATCCTCATGGCGTTTCACCATCAAAACCTCAAGCCCCTCTTCACCATCACGAATAATTAGGATTGAAGCCGAATCTATAAGAGGTGCAGAAGAATTCATTTAAATTTCTTTGGCCTCAATGACACCCTTTAGTGAGGCAACAGCATTTCTTATCGCCGGTGATATTTTATATCGTTCCTTAAGTTCAAGATCCACATCACAATCGGCGAAGTCTTCGTGTTTTACACTCACTTTAAAGGTCACACGGCCGCGACCATTTTGATGGTTGCTTAAAATCTCTTTAATCGCCTCAAGGTTCGATGCGTCCCTCACATATATATCAAGGCCTGTTCCGGTTCGCTGAGCGGCACTATCAATTGTTTCAATCCCTTGTGCCGTAATGCGTGATGCACCATCATCACTGTGGCGAACTTCTGCGTTGATAATAACGGAATTACCACTTTCTAGAATTTCGTCTGCGGATTCTAAAAGTTCAGAAAATAATGTGACTTCAAATCCACCAAACGCATCTGAAAGGCTTAAGAATGCATAAGCCTTACCGCGCTTGGATTTCATTTTACGGATACCTTGTATGGTGCCCGCGAGCTTCACGACCCCGCCTTTACCGCTTGCACGTTCTGCTATTTCAGTGCTTGGGATAACTTTTTGCCTTGCTAAAACAGTCGTATAAGCATCAAGTGGATGAGCGGATAGATAAAAGCCAACGGCTTCTTTTTCACATTTTAACTTTTCTATTAAATCCCAGTCATTTACTTCAGGCAAGATGATTGTATGTTCTTCTACCTGATCACCGAATAGACTGACTTGATTGGAATTACGCTCCTGTGCCGCGAGGTTCATTTCCCTCAGCATCATTTCTACGCCTTGAAGGAGCTGGGCACGATTAGGATTAATGGTATCAAATGCACCGGCTTTAATCAGATTTTCCAGTGCGCGTTTGTTTATTTGTCTTGTATCAACGCGGCTACAGAAATCATCCATATCTTTGAAATCGCCATTCTTGCTGCGCTCTTCAATGAGACTTTCCATTGCAGCTGCACCAACATTTTTAAGCCCGGCAAGTGCGTAACGTACACCTCTAAGCTTACCGTCGCTCATGGCACCGCCTACGCACTCTTCGTCTTTTTCTCCTTCGATAACTTCAGCTGTGAATTCAACTTGTGATTTATTAATATCCGGTGGCAAGATCGGAATATCTAAATTGGTAAGTTCTTGTTTAAAAATATGAAGTTTATCCGTATTGGTCAGATCAAGGGTCATGATCGCGGCCATAAATTCAACCGCATAATTCGCTTTTAAGAAAGCCGTATGATAAGAAACAAGCGCATAAGCGGCAGCATGACTCTTATTAAAGCCGTAACCTGCGAATTTCGCCACTTGATCAAAAATGCCCGCAGCTTGTTTTGGGTCGACGCCTTTTTTATCGGCACCGTCTTGGAAACGGGCACGCTGCTTATCCATTTCAGAGGCAATTTTCTTACCCATTGCACGGCGCAATAAATCCGCATCACCAAGCGAATAATCCGCCAAAATTTGCGCGATTTGCATTACCTGTTCTTGATAAATAATTACGCCATATGTTTCTGTTAGTATTTCTTCGAGCAAAGGATGCAGATAATCTGGATCCTCTTCCCCATGTTTACAAGAGATATACCGGGGAATGTTATCCATAGGACCTGGACGATAAAGCGCCACCACCGCAATAATATCTTCAAACATATCAGGCTTAAGGTTCATCAACACACTTTGCATTCCTGAACTTTCCAATTGGAATACACCGACCGTATGTCCGCTACAAAGAAGTTCAAACGCAGATTTATTATCCAGTGATGTTTGTTCAAGATCGATTGAAATGTCCCTATCGGCGATATATTCAATCGCTTTTTTAAGAACCGTGAGCGTTTTAAGGCCAAGAAAATCAAACTTTACAAGTCCCGCTTGCTCAACAAATTTCATATTATATTGCGTCACGGGCATATCTGAGCGTGGGTCGCGGTATAGCGGCACCAACTGATCCAATGGTCTATCACCAATCACCACACCCGCAGCATGGGTTGAGGCATGGCGAAAAAGCCCTTCCAACTGAAGCGCAATATCAATCAACCGAGATGTATTAGGATCACCCGCAATTTCTTCGCGTAACTTTTTCTCACTTTCGATGGCCTCTGAGAGGCTCATGGGGTTTGCAGGGTTACTTGGAATTAATTTTGAAAGACGGTCAACCTGTCCATATGGCATTTGCAATACGCGACCCACATCGCGCACAACGGCACGTGCTTGCAATTTACCAAATGTAATAATTTGCGCGACCTGATCATGACCATATTTATCTTGAACGTACTTTATGACCAATTCACGTTTATCCTGACAAAAATCAATATCAAAATCCGGCATAGAAACACGTTCAGGGTTTAGAAACCGTTCAAAAAGAAGTCCGAATTGAAGTGGGTCAAGGTCAGTAATTTTTAAAGCCCACGCCACAACCGAGCCTGCACCGGAACCACGGCCAGGACCAACCGGAATATCATTATCTTTTGACCATTGGATAAAATCCATAACGATTAGGAAATATCCCGGAAAATCCATATTAATTATAATATCGAGCTCATATTCCATCCGGTCAAAATATGGTTTTGCAATTTCTTTTTGCTTATTTTCGTCTTTTTCATCACCATAAACATGGGCTTCAAGCCTTGCTTCAAGTCCTTCTTTGGTAACTTTCCGAAGGCTGTCTGCTTCGCTCATATCTTCACTAATGGTGAATTTCGGCAGGATCGGATCAATAGTTGGTACTTTAAAGGCACATCTACGCGCAATCACAACGGTATTATCAATGGCTTCTGGTAAATCTTCGAATAGTTTGACCATTTCAGATGTGGATTTAAAATAATGCTCTGGCGTTTCTTTTCTGCGGTCCGTTTGCTCAACGTAATTACCACCTGCAATACATAGTAATGCATCATGTGCTTCATACATTTTTCGTTTTGGAAAAAAGACCTGATTAGTTGCCACAAGCGGAATATCATACTTATAAGCCAGATCAATAAAGGTTCCTTCAAGTTCATCTTGAATTTTCAAACCTTGCCTAGCTATTTCCATATATAGACGACCTGCGAAAACACTATTTAAGTGTTTCAAATATTCTTCCGCTTTATCAGGTTCATCATCTTGAAGTATTTTACCAATCGGACCATTAACCCCGCCCGTTAAGCAAATCAAATCACCCGTATAACCGCTCAAATCATCAATAGATATTTGCGGCGTTTCAGAAGGATCAGAATCAAGATGAGCTTTACTAACAAGCACCATCAAATTTTCATACCCTTTTTTCGTTTGCGCAAGCAGCACAAGCCAACCTGGTTCAGGTGCTTTTTGATTGACGTTATCAGAAGCGCCTTCATGGCGAATAGCAAGAGTACATCCGATAATCGGTTGAACCCCTTGTGGTGGCAGGTTTAGAGATGCATCAAGCGCACCGAACATATTATTTGTATCAGTAATCGCCACCGCTGGCATTTTATTGCCAATACAGTGCTTCCCAATTTCTTTAACCTGAACAGCCCCCTCTGCAAGCGAATATGCCGAGTGCAACCTAAGGTGAATAAATTTTTTATTATTAGACATTTACTATTTTTTTCTAAACCATCACATTAAATTTAAAATAAGCGCTACAATCACAAATTCCTTTACACATTGGGTCGCATATATCAGGAACAATTTCAGACTGCGGTCTTCGAATGCGAATGAAAGCCCCATCTGTGCCGATGTTACCCCCAATGCCATTATAACAGTTACGGCAAGCGTCGTACTTAAATTCAGTGCCATAATTTGAAACAAGATTGCCATGGAAAATACAACCAGTAAACAGGTACTAACTGCAATAAGCAGTGCATTTAAGGGGCTACCTAAATCTTCTTCTTTTAACCCCACCTCTGCCAACCATGCATTGCCAAATAGCATCTTTGAATACCATAGGCCACCGACCATAAACTTAGCAATTGTTGCAAGAACAATAGCTAAATAATTTAATTCACTAAAGCTTAGCATATACCCTCTCCCTATAAGATGAACTCCAATTATATTTGGATGATTCCTACTTTTAAGGTTACAGTACGGTCCATCCTATCTGCAAGCTCATTATTATGGGTTGCAATTAATGCTGATATGCCTTCTTCTTTGGAGAGCGATAAAAGAACATCCATTACCTCATTACCAGTTTTTTCATCGAGGTTTCCTGTCGGCTCATCAGCCAAGATTAATCTTGGTCTATTGGCCAATCCTCGTGCGATCGCAACACGTTGCTGCTCACCGCCTGATAGTTCTGCCGGTCGATGACTTATTCTTTCACTTAATCCCATCTTACTAAGTAAGTTTTCTGCACGTTCTTTTGCAACTTTACTAGCGACACCCGCAATTAATTGCGGCATCACAACATTTTCGAGTGCGGTAAATTCCGGCAAAAGATTATGAAATTGATAAACAAAACCAATTTCTAGTCTTCTGATTTTCGTGCGCTTTATATCGGTTAAATCCTTTGTTGGAATGCCAGACATAATGACATCCCCTTGATCCGCCCGTTCAAGTAGCCCCATAATATGCAATAAAGTTGATTTTCCCGCGCCTGAAGATCCCACAAGGGCAACGACTTCACCACTTGAAATCGATAAACTTATACCTTTTAAAATTTCTAAGTGATGCTCACCTTGGGTAAAGCTTTTATATATATCCTTTATTTCTACTATATTACTCATACTTCAAAGCCTTTAAAGGGTCTGTATTCGCGGCTATTATAGCAGGGAATATTGTTGCCAATAATGAAAGAACTAATGCAACAAGTGTAACTGCTATCACTTCTGAACTATCAACTTTTGACGGAATTTCAGTAATGAAGCGCGTTTCCGCATCCCAAACGGTTGCACCCGTCATTGCTTCAATTAAATCCGCCACCCATTGAAGATGATTTGCAAGATATATACCGCCGACAACGCCAAGAAATGTACCGAGAAAACCAATACTTGAGCCAATGATAAAGAAAATCCGTGTCACCGAAGAACGCGATGCCCCCATAGTTCTGAGGACAGCAATGTCGCGCGTTTTGCTTTTTACCAACATAATCATCGTCGATATAACGTTAAAAACGGCAACAACGATTATAAGCGAAAGAATAATGAACATCGCATTTCGTTCAATCTGAAGAGCATTAAAAAATGATCTATTTAATTGTTGCCAATCAATAATTCGGCCAGCGAGTCCGGCTTCAACAATACGTTGAGATAGCTCTGGGTATACTTTCGCAACCATATCGGCATGGGTTAATGTAACTTCAAGTGCTGCGACCTGATCATCATATTGAAAATAATTTTGTGCGTCGGGTAGTGAAACGAAGAAATAACTCGAATCATAATTATATTCACCAACCTCAAAAATAGCCGATACATAGAATTGTTGAATTCGTGGTACAGTACCAAAGGCAGTAATTCTTCCCTTTGGTGACATCAAAGTAATATCGCTACCGATTTCAAGACTGTATCTATCAGCTAATCTTTTACCAATCACGATATCATTTTCACGGTCCCCAAAATCATCCAGTGTACCAGAAACAATATTATCCGAAACCAAGCTCTGACTTCTTAAATCATCAGGTTTGACACCACGAACGAGGGCAAATGTACCATTATCGCCCATCATCGCCATTGCCTGACCTTCTAAAATAGGTCTTACTTTTACGACATTATTCACCGTAGAAAGCTGATTAGCGGCCTCATCATAATTTTCCATTTTTCCGCCAAATGGCTGATAAAGAATATGTCCATTAAAGCCGATCACTTTTCCAAGCAGCTCTTCACGAAAGCCCCCCATAACAGACATGGTTACGATAAGCGCCCCTACCCCAAGAAAAATACCAAATAATGAAAACAAGGCAATTACGGTAACAAAGCCATCATGCCCCTTAACATTTAGGTATTTGAGTGCAACTTTCCACTCGTAACTTCTGAACATATATTATCCTAACTTTGCAAGTAGTTCTTCTTCAGAAAGCTCAACTCGCTCACCAGTGCGTCTATTCTTAAGCTCAAGCACGCCTTTTTCTAATCCTTTAGGGCCGACGACTACCTGCCACGGAACACCAATTAGATCCATATTGGCAAATTTCGCACCAGCACCTGCATCACGGTCATCATAAAGCACTTCAATGCCCGCAATTTCCATTTTTTCATAAAGTGTGTCACATGCATTTGTGCAATTTTCATCTTTAAATCGCAAATTAATCAAACCAACCTTATATGGCGCAACAGATTCCGGCCACATTATACCATTATCATCATGATTTGCTTCAATTAAGGCGCCAACAAGACGAGATACACCAATTCCGTATGACCCCATCTCTACATCGACTTCTTTGCCATCCGGACCAGCCACTCTTGCGCCCATACTTGCAGAATACTTAGTGCCGAAATAGAATATATGTCCAACTTCAATGCCTTTGGCCGTTTTTAAATCAGCCGCATCAACCGGGCAATTATCCACATCATGCTTTTCTTCTTCCATAGCGTATAGCCCTTGGAGCTTAGCAACGGTTTCATCGTCGATATCACCAGTAAGGCTCGAAAGGTCAAAATCTTCAATAGCTTTATCATAATGAAGTGTGCTTTCACCGGTTTCGGCAAGAATTTGGAACTCATGACTTAAATCACCACCAATTGCCCCCGCGTCAGCACGGACAGGTATAGCAACAAGGCCAAGACGTGCGAATGTACGTAAATATGCAACATACATTTTATTATAAGATTCTTTTGCCGCTTCAAAATCAAGATCAAATGAATAATTATCCTTCATCAAAAACTCACGACCACGCATAATACCAAAGCGAGGACGAACCTCATCACGGAATTTCCATTGAATATGGTATAAATTAAGCGGCAGATCTTTATAACTTTTGACATTATTCTTAAATAGATCAGTAATCATTTCCTCATTGGTCGGACCAAAAAGCATATCACGGTCGTGTCTATCGGTAATACGTAGCATCTCTTTTCCGTATGCGTCATAACGGCGGCTTTCCTGCCAAAGTTCTGCAGGTTGAATTGTCGGCATCAAAAGTTCAATTGCACCCGCCCGATTTTGTTCTTCACGAACAATATCGGCAATTTTATTGAGTACGCGTAAACCCGTTGGCAACCAAATGTAAATCCCCGCGCTTGATTGACGGATCATACCGGCGCGAAGCATTAATCGATGGGATACTATTTGAGCTTCAGAAGGGTTTTCCTTCATAGTAGGGATAAAATGTTTAGAAAGACGCATAACGGACCTTAAAATTTTTTAAAAAATAAAATTGATATAGCTGTTTATAGCAAAGGTTTGCCCGACTGCAATTACCTTTTCACAATTGGACGCTTTTTTCCGTTTCTTTCCGCATTACAAAGCATATATATTCTATTTTTATCAGCTTGGTGAAGCGAATTCCCATTCCAGAGCACATCACCATCCTTAACGGTTACCCGACCTAAAATAATTCTACCTTCTTGTGAACCGGTTAAACCGAATTTTTCCGTCGCATTCGCATCTTTAAGTGCATCATGGATCATATAAAATGAATATCCATTTTGACCTAAGCCTAGAGCATTTCCACCACCATTTATATCGGCAGGAACAACATCACGACCCATCACGTCTTTGCCTGACTTATAGTTTACACTATCATCAGGTATATGAGGCTTTAACAGCTGGCAATGTTCAGGAGTTACAAGGATTATTTGTTCGGCGTCTATTGGTACAGTTTGAAGAGCGGGAACGTCAACGGATTGAGCACGACTATTTACTATCCCTAACAGCGGAATATAAAGTAGCAATACTTTAAGGGCTCTAATCATCATTTATCTCCTTATTATACCATATGGGAAAACATCTTATAAGATCAATATGTGGTAATATTATCACATGTTACGAAATTATGACAGTTTGCCTAATTTTTCGAGTGACACTAGCGCTTCAGTTTACTAGATTACTTCACAAGTGAGGCTCAAGTTTGGGAGTGAGGAAACTCTTATAATAATAAAAAAGATTTGGTAACTAATCACTACACCAATAAAAAGCAAGGTTTAGGCCTTGCTTTTTTTGTGCCTTAAAGATTTATTCTAATGATTAAGTTATTGAAATTAAGTCAAAATAATCAATAACACCCACCAAAGCGACAAAACAAATCGTAATGATCGTATTTAGGATCATTTTCTGTTTTATATTTGCATGAATTGGCGAACCAATCTCAACGCCATCTTCTAAAGTTTCGTCGGTTTCATTATGCGTTGTCACACCGATGGGTAGAACCATAAATAAAATAATCCACCATGAAACAAAAAATGTAATGCTGTATCCAATAAAATTCATTCTGAAACCTTTAAACCTGTTCTAATTCGATTAATGTACCACAGAAATCTTTCGGATGAAGAAACAAAACGGGTTTTCCATGCGCGCCAATTTTGGGTTCGCTTCCGCCAAGAATACGCATACCATTATTTAGTAATTGATCACGTGCCGCCATTATATCGCTGACTTCATAACAGATATGATGCATTCCACCAGAGGCGTTTTTACTTAAATAAGACGTAATCGGTGAATTTTCGCCAATTGGAAAAAGAAGTTCAACTTTCGTATTCTCAAGTTCTACAAATGCAACTCTCACACCATGCTCTGGCAAATCTTGCGGTTCTGTAACTTCTGCACCAAGAACATTTCGGTACATTGAAATAGCGTCCTCTAAATTTGGGACAGCAATAGCAATATGATTTAATTTTTCAATCACTTTAATTAATCCTACTAAGTGTTACTTTTGTAACGGGCCCTGTTTCCTTACCAGAAAAACGTTTTGAGGCTTTCCTAGCTGTGGCTCTTACAATTTCTTTAAGTACATCATCATCTTGTAAATGTTTTCTACTCGCAATATCAAGAGCTTCGTGAATTTTATCATCAATAAAGTTGATTAATCCCTTATCCGCATCATTAGGGATACCCAAAGCCGTTATTTCTACCGGCGCAAGTAAAAAACCATCATCATTAAGAGTTAAATGTATAATTAATGCACCATTATGCATGATACGGCGTCTTTCTACGATGCCTATATCATCATTCTCAACCAGCAAGCCTCCATCTAAAGCAAGCCTTCCATGATGTACTTCATTTATAACACTCGCAGGTCCTGGTGCTAATTTAATCACGAAACCATTTTTCGGAACAATCGTTTTTTTATATCCTAGACTTTCCGCGAACTGTGCCTGTTTTAGTAAATGAACATTCTCTCCGTGTGTTGGAACAACTATTTCCGGCCTAATCCATTCATACATCTGCTTAAGTTCATCTTGTCCAGGGTGTCCTGAAACATGTACTTTGGCATCTTTTTCGGAAATAATTTCAGCGCCCTTTTCTGCAATGAAATTATAAGCGCGATAAATAGACCTTTCATTACCCGGAATAACCTTTGAAGAAAAGACAACCGTATCTTTCTTAGTGATATGAATGTGTCTATGGTTATCAAGGACTATTCGCATTAAGGCGGCACGCGCCTCTCCTTGGCATCCGGTCATGACATATAATATTTTATGGCGTGGGATATGTGCTGCGTCTTCTTCGTGCATAATGGGCGGCAAATCTTTTAAATAACCACATTCTTTAGCGGCGGCGACATTACGTTGTATTGAACGACCAACCAAGCATAAGTGACGATCTGTTTCTTTAGCCACTGCACCTAATGTCGCCACGCGGGCTAAATTTGATGAAAATGTTGTGCAAAGAACGGCCCCTTTTTTCTCTTTTACCAGTTCAATTAAATTTTTACGAACTTCAAGCTCAGAACCTGACGGTTTTTTATTAAATACATTGGTTGAATCGCAGACAATAGCAAGAACGCCTTCATCACCGATCTCTTTTAAACGTTTACTGTTCGTCGCTTCACCAATAAGCGGATCAGGATCAATTTTCCAATCCCCTGTATGAAATATTGTTCCTAAAGGCGTCTTAATATTAACAGCATTCGGTTCTGGAATAGAATGGGTCAAGGTGACATATTCAAGATCAAAATCACCAAGTTTAAAACGTCCGCCAAGCGGGATTTCATTTATCGTGACTTCCCCAAGAAGTCCTGCTTCCGTAAATTTAGACTTTAGTATTTTCGCAGTAAACGGCGTAGCAAAAATTGGACACTGAAAACGGGGCCATAAATGCACAACTGCACCGATATGATCTTCATGTGCATGTGTGAGCACTAATCCTAAAAGGTCATCTTTTATGCCATCAACAAATTCCACATCCGGCATAATCAAATCAATACCCGGCAAATAATCATCTGCAAAAGAAATACCACAGTCCAGCATTACCCACTGATTATCATAAGAATAAAGATTGAGGTTCATTCCTATTTCGCCGGAACCGCCGAGCGGAAGGTATAATAATTGTTTATAATCGTTAGTCATTAATTTTGATTTGCCCAATAAATTTCAAACAAACCATATGTCGTGAGTTCCTGATCAACTAATTCAATAACATCTGTTGCTTCATTAAATAGCGGCGCTAATCCACCAGTGGCTAAAACCTTCATGGGCTGTCCGAACTCTGCAATAATTCGTGTCACCATACCTTCGATCATTGATAAGTAACCATAAAATATACCCGATTGAATAGCAGAAATTGTGCTGTTACCTATTACCTTATCAGGTTTTTCAACGGCCACTCGCGGTAATTTCGCCGCCGCCATGCTTAAGGCTTCGACGGATAAGTTAACCCCTGGGGATATAACACCGCCATAATAATCACCATTTTCATCAATAACGTCAAAAGTCGTCGCCGTACCAAAATCGATAATGACCATAGGGCCGCTATATCTCTTATGCGCGGCAACTGCGTTTACCAAACGGTCTGCTCCTACTTCCGCAGGGTTTGGCAATTTTACTTTAACATTTAAATTCACATTATCTTCGCCGATAACTAGTGCTGTACAGTTAAAATAACGGCGACATAAAAGTTGTAACGGAAATAATGTTTGTGGAACAACTGTCGCTATAATAGCGCCAGTGATATCAGTGGCTTCTAAATTTTCAAAATTCATTAACTGCGAAAGCCAGACCATGTATTCATCGGCCGTTCGGCTATCCGCACTAGAAATACGCCACTTATGAATTATTTTCTCTTCGTCATGAAGTGCAAAAACAATATTTGTATTACCTGCGTCAATTGCTAACAGCATCTTACTTCTCTTCTCTTTGATCGGCAAAAAAGACATCGCCTGAATGAATAAGTCTCATTTCACCATTCATGTCTAACATTAGCGCGCCATTCGCGTCTAGGTCAACAAATCGTCCATTTAATTCTTCATTTGGCAAACGTACAATAATGTTTTCACCTTTACCTTTTGCCTTATTAAGCCATTCCTGGCGAATAATAGAAAAACCATTTTTCTGCCAGTTATTTAACCAATACGCCATTTTTTCTACAAGTACATGAAAAACTTCTTCGGCATTTATATTTATTCTTGAATTCTCATTGATATGGGTTGTTGGATATAATGGTTTTTCAGGGTGGTGTTCAATATTTATACCAATCCCAATGATCATTAAATTTTCTGTATTTTGCCCCGAACATGTTTCAAGTAAAATTCCAGATATTTTATTACCATTAACAAGCACATCATTTGGCCATTTACATTTTACATTTTCCGCTTCAACGAATGCGCCAACCGTTTCACAAACGGCTAATGAAGTTACAAAAGAAAGCTGCGCAGAATGGCATAGGCTTTTTTTTGTATCAAATATCAACGAACTAAAAAGATTACCTGGCTTTGAAATCCATTCCCGTCCACCACGACCGCGGCCTAATAATTGTTCCGTCGCGGTCAACCATAGACCACTTTTTGCGCCCTTCTCTAGTTGGCGCACAGCTTCTTTGTTGGTGCTGTCTATAGACAAAAATGCCTGATGATCAAAACCATCAGGCATTTCAGAATTTTCTTTTTCAGGCATCAGTTTAATCTTGAGATAATTTCTGTGCAGCCGCCTCGGCACTATTAAGTACAGGACTTGAAATTTGCGGGATTATAAACGCAAGAACAAGAACAGCTGAAAGTGTCGCAATAATTTTCATTGGATATGATTTTTGCTCAACAAATTCTTCTGCCGGCGCATCAAAATACATAAGTTTCACAATTCTAAGGTAATAGTATGCACCAACAACACTTGCCAGAACCGCAATCGTCGCAAGTGTAAAGAGCCCTGCATTAACGATAGGTACAATCACATACCATTTAGCAAAGAAACCCGCGAGCGGCGGAATGCCTGCAAGTGAGAACATAAAGATACTTAATGCGAGTGCCATTGCAGGATGATTTTGGCCCAAACCGGACAGATCATTAATATCTTCTACCATTCCATCTTCTTTGCGGCGCATTGACATGATGCAAACAAAAGTACCAACATTCATAACAAGGTAAATCGCCATATAAATCATTACGCCACGAAGACCTTCTGCATTACCAGCAACAAGTCCAAGAAGTGCAAAACCGATGTGACCAATGGAGCTATATGCCATCAGACGTTTAATATTTGTTTGCATTATCGCAGCAAAAGAACCAAGTATCATTGATGCTACAGACATAAAGATTATCACTTGCTGCCAAGAACCACTCATATCCGCAAACGGCACATAGAGCGTACGCGCAAGAAGAGCAAGAGCGGCAACTTTTGGTGCTACGGCAAAGAACGCTGTAACGGGAGTTTGTGATCCTTCATATACATCAGGCGTCCACATATGAAACGGAACTGCTGAAACCTTAAAGGCCAGCCCCGCAAGTACAAATACCAATCCAACGACCGCACCAACTGGGGCTTGATCAAGATTAGATATTGCAGAAGCAATTGAAGAAAAGTTTGTACTACCAATAAAGCCATAAACAAGTGAACAGCCGTAAAGGAGGATACCCGATGAGAGTGCACCCAAAACAAAATATTTTAGTCCTGCTTCCGTAGAACGTTCACTATCGCGTTTAAAGGCCGCGAGTACATAAAGCGCTAAACTCTGTAGCTCAATCCCCATATAAAGTGTCATAAGATCGTTAGCACTTACCATAACCATCATACCAATGGTTGATAAAACCAAAAGAACCGGAAATTCAAATCGATCATCGCCTTCAAGTTTGAAAAACTCACGCGACATAATCACAGCAAGAGCACTGGCAACCAACACCAGTATTTTCATAAATGTAGTAAACCCGTCAGCAACAAACATATTATTGAATGTAAATGCTTGTTCCCCGCTAATTGAAACAGTTAAAAATAGCGTAATCGCCATAAAGACAACAGCGAGCCAACTTACCATGTTCACGCTGTCTTTTTTAAACACGCCAACCATCAACAATGCCATCGCGCCAACACTTAAGAAGATTTCACCGGATGCAATTGCAAGATTAGGAAATAGTTCAGTCATCATTTTTCTCCTAATGCCCAGTCACTGCTTGAGCAGCGTCTTCAATGGTTTCAATTGTTGCATGATAAGCCGCCATAGATGCTTCATGTTGTGCCGTTAAGTTTTCAACGGATACATGAATAAAATCAAGGAATGTTGTCGGGTAAACACCCATCCATAAAGTAAAGATAACAAGTGGCGTAAAGATTAGAATTTCACGTTTATCAAGATCAAGCATGTCTTTAAGATCATCTTTGGTCAATTCGCCGAACACGACACGGCGATATAGATAAAGCATATAAGCGGCGCCCAAAATCACACCTGTTAAGGCTATTGCGGCAGTCCAAGTGCTGACTTTAAAGATACCAACCAGGACAAGAACCTCACCAACGAAGTTTGCAGTTCCCGGAAGTCCAACCGACGCCATCGTAAAGAACATAAAGACAAGAGCATAACGTGGCATAATATTCACAAGACCACCATAACGATCAATATCACGCGTATGTAAGCGGTCATAAACCACAGCTACACAAAGGAAGAGCGCAGAAGCCACAAACCCGTGAGCGAGCATCACAATAATCGATCCTTCGATGCCTTGTACGTTAAACGCAAAGATACCAATGGTTACAAAACCCATATGCGCAACCGATGAATACGCGATCAACTTTTTCATATCCGTCTGACGTAGCGCTACAAGTGACGTATACACAATTGCTACACAGCTTAATGTGTAGATTAGCCATGCGAGCTCCATAGAAGCAATTGGGAACATCGGCAACGAAAACCTTAAGAAGCCATACCCACCCATTTTAAGTAAGATACCCGCCAATATTACAGAACCGGCGGTTGGTGCTTGCACGTGAGCATCAGGCAGCCACGTATGAACTGGCCACATTGGCATTTTTACCGCAAAGGACGCAAAGAACGCAAGGAACAACCATATTTGCGCATTTCGCGCAAAATCAGTTTGCATTAATGTCGGAATGTCTGTCGTACCCGCCACACCATACATATAAAGCATCGCAACAAGCATCAGTACAGAGCCAAGAAGTGTATATAAAAAGAGCTTATAAGCCGCATAAACACGATTATCACCGCCCCATACACCAATGATTAAGAACATTGGGATTAGGCCAGCTTCAAAGAATACATAGAACATGACAAGATCAAGTGAACAGAAGACGCCGATCATGAAACATTCAAGAAGCAAGAACGCAATCATATATTCTTTAACGCGAGTTTTAATGGTATCCCATCCACATAGAATACAAATTGGCATAATAAATGTCGTTAGCAGCACAAATAACACTGAAATACCATCAATGCCCATTTTATACTGTATGCCGCCACCAAGCCAATCAGCCTGTTCAATAAATTGGAACTCAGCCGTTGTTTTATCAAAGCTAAACCATAGAACGAGCGAGAATAAGAATGTAGCAACAGTCGTAAGAAGAGCTGCATTTCTGGCGTTACGTTTAACGATTTCTTTTTCGCCTTTAATGCTTAGGATAATAAGAACCCCTAAAAGCGGCAAGAATGTAATAGCGGAAAGTATTGGGAAATGTTCCATTTTACAGCCCTCCCATCACAAAGAATGTTACCAAGGCCGAAAGTCCAATCAGCATCACGAAAGCATAATGATATAAATAACCAGTTTGAAATTGTTTAAATTTCTGCGCAACCCGCACAACCGCAGCCGAAACACCATCTGGCCCATAACGGTCAATGATATTTTCATCGCCGCGTTTCCAGAAAATCATCCCTAACTTCATCGCTGGCTTAACAAAAATAATGTCGTATAATTCATCAAAATACCATTTGTTAAAAGAAAGCGCATGCGCAAAGCGAAATGTTGAAGTAAATTTACCCGGCATGCTTGGCTCTTTTACATAGAAATACCAAGCAGTGGCAAAACCAACTACCATTGCTATAAACGGTGAAGCTATAACCCAAGTAGGAACATGATGCGCAGCTTCCATAACATTGTCGCCAATCAGGAACAATGCACCAGCCCAAAATTCTTCGTAGTTATGGCCGACAAAATATTCTTTATAGACAAAGCCGGATAATAAAGCTCCAAGCGCAAGTACATAAAGCGGGATAAGCATAACTTGCGGACTTTCATGAACATGGTCTTGGACTTCTTTGCTTGCACGGCTTTCACCGAAGAATGTCATGAACACAAGGCGCCATGAATAGAATGATGTCATCAGCGCCGCTGCAACACCAAGGCCAAAGGCATAAGTCCCTACACCGCTATGCGCAGCAAAGGCACTTTCAATAATCATATCTTTTGAATAGTAACCCGCAAGGAATGGGAAACCAGTAAGCGCAAGTGTACCAATTGTCATCATCCAAAACGTCACAGGAATTTGTTTTCTTAAGCCGCCCATATTGCGCATATCTTGTTCATCGGAACTTGCATGGATCACGGAACCAGATCCAAGGAAAAGTAGTGCTTTAAAGAATGCATGTGTAAATAAATGGAACACGGCAGCACCATATGCACTAACGCCCAAGGCAAAGAACATATATCCAAGCTGAGAACATGTTGAATAGGCAATCACACGTTTAATATCAAATTGTGACATACCCACTGTCGCCGCAAAGAATGCGGTTGAGGCACCAATAACCGCAACCACTGCCAAGGCATCAGGAGAATATTCAAACAACGGAGAACAACGTGCCACCATAAAGACGCCAGCAGTTACCATTGTCGCCGCGTGAATAAGGGCTGATACTGGTGTAGGCCCCTCCATCGCGTCCGGTAACCAAGTATGAAGACCTAATTGCGCAGATTTACCCATTGCCCCAATAAAGAGCAACAGACATATCGTCGTGAGCAGATCAAGTTCCATACCAAGGAAATGGATTGTCTTATCAACATGATCGCTAACACTTGCGAATACTACCGCAAAATCTACGCTACCAAATGTCATAAAGATTGCAAAAATACCAAGGGCGAAGCCAAAATCACCAACCCGGTTTACAACAAACGCTTTAATCGCCGCTGCGCAGGCAGAAGGTTTCTTATACCAAAAGCCAATAAGTAGATATGAGGCAAGGCCAACCCCTTCCCACCCAAAGAACATTTGTACAAAGTTATCAGATGTAATCAACATAAGCATTGCGAATGTAAATAATGATAAATAAGACATAAAACGCTGTATATGCGGGTCATGGCTCATATAGCCGACGCTATAAATATGCACGAGACAAGATACAGTGTTCACAACAACTAGCATTACGGCCGTTAACGTATCAATTTGAAATGCCCAATTGACATTAAAATCACCGGATACGATCCAGCTTAAAACTTGAACATGTGTGGCATGATCACCAGGTGCCATCGCAACCTGAAAGAATGCCACCCAAGATAGAACAGCAGAAACTATCAATGCGCCACATGTAACCCCCTGTGCACCACGAACACCGATCCGATTGCCAAATAGACCAGCAATTATAGAAGCGAGTAAGGGTAAGAAGACAATTGTCTGATACATATTATTATTATCCCTTCATCAGATGAATGTCTTCAACCGCAATCGATCCTCGATTACGGAAGTAAACCACTAATATGGCTAGTCCGATTGAGCCCTCAGCGGCTGCAACAGTTAGTATTAGCATGGTAAAAACTTGCCCGACTAAGTCCCCCATGAAGGAGGAAAAGGCAACAAGATTAAATTCCACAGAAAGCAATATAAGTTCCACAGAAAGAAGAATGACAATGACGTTCTTTTTATTTAGGAAAATGCCAAAAACACCCAGCGTAAAGAGCATGGCTGCTAGGGTTAAATAATGTTCAATTCCAATTTCCATCATATCTTCCCCTTATATTCCTTGACCTGGTTTAACGTTAACGGCTTCGTAAGCATCATCACGACGACGACGTACCTGATCACCAATATTCTGTTTCTTAACGCCCGGACGTTGGCGATGTGTAAGCACAATCGCACCGATCATGGCAACTAGCAGAATTAATCCACCAAGTTGGAATAAGAATATATTATCAGTGTAAAGAATGCGGCCAATCGCTTCGGTATTATGCACCTCGGATGCAAGCGGTGTTGGTGTGGTAATTGTTGTGGCAATACCATCAGTCATAGACCACCCACCAGCAATCACAGCCATTTCAACAAGCAAAATAAACCCGATTAAAAGGCCAATCGGTAAATAATCTTGTACGCCTTTGCGTAATTCTGTGAAATTGATATCTAACATCATCACCACAAATAGGAACATAACCGCGACTGCACCCACGTAGACGATAACCAAAATCATCGCAACGAATTCAGCACCAAGCAAAACAAAAAGTCCCGCGGCATTGAAAAAGGCCAGAATCAGGAAAAGCACAGAATGGACAGGATTTTTACTAAAAACCACCATCACAGCTGAACCCACCAAAACCGTGGCCAATATATAAAACATAATTGCTGCTACCATTTTATTTTTCCTCTACCGATATGGCGCATCAAGCTCGATATTAAGAGCAAGCTGGCTTTCCCAACGGTCCCCGTTATCAAGAAGCTTTTCTTTATCATAAAGAAGTTCTTCTCGTGTTTCGGTTGAATATTCAAAATTTGGTCCTTCTACAATCGCTTCTACTGGACATGCTTCCTGACAGAAACCACAATAAATACATTTGGTCATATCAATGTCATACCGTGTCGTGCGACGACTGCCATCTTGTTCAATATCTGCTTCAATCGTAATTGCTTGTGCCGGGCAAATGGCTTCGCATAGTTTACAAGCGATGCAGCGCTCTTCACCATTTTCATAGCGGCGTAAAGCATGCTCCCCTCGAAAACGAGGACTAAGCGGACCTTTTTCATGTGGATAGTTTAAAGTTACTTTTTTCTTAAAGAAATATTTTAAGGTCATAGCCATGCCCTTAAGAATTTCCGTAAGGAAAATGGTACGAGCTGCGTGATCTAAAAATGCCATAATATATTCTCCTAACCCGCTAACTTACCAAAAAAGACCAGATAGCCGGATGTCAGCACAACCCAAACTAATGAAATCGGTAAAAATACTTTCCACCCTAAACGCATCAACTGATCATAACGATAACGTGGCACTGTCATCTTAACCCATGCAAAACAGAAGAAGAAAAATAGCATTTTACCAAAAAGCCAAATAACACCAGGAATTGCATAAAGAGGTTCCCAGTCAACAATTGGCAACCAGCCACCGAAGAATAGAATGCTCATCAATCCACACATCAAAATAATTGTCGCATATTCACCAAGATAAAAGAGTGCCATTGACATTGATGAATATTCGATTTGGAAACCGGCAACCAGTTCCTCTTCTGCTTCTGGCAAGTCAAACGGTGTTCTATTTGTTTCAGCAAGCGCAGAAACAAAGAAAATAACAAACATTGGTAGAAGACCAGTAAATACGTACCCATTGAAGATCCCAAAACCAACGCCTTGCTGTGCCAGAACAATCTCTGTTAGGTTTAATGATCCTACACACATCAACACGCAAACAAGCACGAATCCGATTGATACCTCATAAGATACCATTTGTGCCGCACTACGCATCGCGCCAAGGAAGGCGTACCGTGAATTTGACGCCCATCCCGCAATAATAATGCCGTAAACTTCTAGCGATGAAATCGCAAAAAGATACAGAATACCAACATTTAAGTCCGATAAAACCATTCCTTCACCAAATGGAATAACGGCCCAACCAACCAATCCAAATATTAAGCTTAGTGCTGGTGCAAGCAGGAATAAGAATTTGTTAGCCCCTGCAGGTATAATTGTTTCTTTCAAGAAAACTTTAAGACCATCGGCAAATGATTGCAAAAGCCCGAATGGCCCCACAATATTCGGTCCTCTACGAAGGTGAATAGCCGCCCAAACTTTACGGTCAACCCAAACGATCATCGCCACAGCGATCAAAACGGGCAAAACAACAGTCAAAACACCCACAAGAGTGGAGATGAATAAAATTGTGCCACTGTCTAAATAAGCTGAAAGGCCAAGGTATGTTGCAAAAAAATCGTACATTATGTTCCCGTAGCTCCTTCAATAAAGTCATCGCCATTTAAAGCCGCGCGACATTCCGCCATGGTCTCTGATGACCTTGCGATAGGGTTTGTTCCGTAAAAATCTGTGATTGCTAAAGTAAAGCTACGGTCCTTTACATCACCCTCAACACCAAAATCAGACCACTCCGTTGATGGCTTTTGATCAACTATCGCAAAATGTGGATAAACTTTGACCATTTTAGCTCTTAGCTCGGCGATTGTGTCATAAGATAGTGTTTTTCCAAGCACATCAGAGAGCGCCCTCAAGATCGTCCAATCTTCGCGTGCTTCACCTGGACCAAATATCGCACGAAGCGCAATTTGTACGCGTCCTTCGGTATTCAAATAAGTCCCAGGCTTTTCTGTATAGGCAACACCCGGTAAGATAACATCAGCGTTTTTAACACCTTCATCACCGTGACTTCCTTGGTAAATCACAAAAGCTTTCGCTAGCTTACTGGTATCAAACTCATCAGCGCCCATATTATAAACGACTTTAATGTCGCCTTTTTCCGCGCCATCAAGGATACCTTCAATTCCGTTTTCTGTTACCAATCCCATATCAAGGGCCGCAACACGGCTTGCCGCCGTATGAAGAACATTGAAACCATTCCACTCATCAGAAACCATACCGTATTTTTCAGCAATATCATGTGCGATCTTAATAATTGCAGCACTATCTTCACGATTTAATGCCCCTTGCCCAAGAATAATCATAGGTTTGTCAGCATTTTTCAATGTTTTTGCAAAGTCATTTTTACCCATCAGTATTTCTTTCAAAATTGCTGCATTATCACCTAATTGTTCAATCTTATATGAAAGATCAATATCAGGACCAACATTTGCAATTTTGCATTGACGACTGAGCCAACGTTGACGAATACGTGAATTTAACACCGGACTTTCGAGACGTGGGTTTGATCCAACAAGCAATATAGCATCCGCGTCATCAATACCTGTGATGCCAGAGTTAAATAAATAACCTGCGCGATGCTTACCACCAACTTTTGAGCCGTCTTGACGACATTCAACTTCACCATCAAGTGATTTAATTAACTCATTGAATGCATACATACTTTCAGCATCACATAAATCACCAACAATCCCGGCTATTTGGCCTTTCTTTAGGCCCCTTACTTTTGAAGCAATAAGACCAAAGGCCTCTTCCCAAGAGGCTTGCTGTAACTTACCGTTCTTTTTAACAAATGGGCGATCAAGTCTATTTTTTGCTAATCCGTCAACTGCATGACGTGTCTTATCAGAAATCCACTCTTCATTCACTTCTTCATGGATACGCGGAAGCGCACGCATAACGGCGCGACCACGGCTATCTATACGTATGTTTGAGCCGAGTGCGTCGTGAACATCAATCGTTTCTGTATTTTTAAGCTCCCACGGGCGAGCCTTAAATGTATATGGCTTACTTGTAAGCGCACCAACAGGACATAGATCAACAACATTACCGGACATTTCAGACGCAAAAGATTGTTCCTGATAGGTCGTAATTTGCATATTTTCACCACGACCAATCGCCCCTAACGAAGGAACGCCGGCAACTTCATCAGCGAAACGTACACAACGAGTACAATGTATACAGCGCGTCATGATCGTGCGAATAAGCGGCCCCATATACTTTTCTTGGACGATCCGACGTTTTTCATTATAACGGCTTGCACCTTCACCATAAGCCATTGACTGATCTTGAAGATCACATTCACCACCCTGGTCACAAACAGGGCAATCAAGCGGGTGATTAATCAATAAAAATTCCATTACACCTTCACGGAATTTTTTCACTTTTTCAGAATTGGTTTTAACTTCCATACCTTCACCGGCCGGAAGCGCACAAGAAGCAGCCGGCTTAGGTGGTCCAGGCGTTACCTCAACCAGACACATGCGGCAGTTACCAGCAATTGAAAGTCGTTCATGATAACAAAATCTAGGAATTTCAATTCCAACCTGCTCTGCAGCTTGGAGTACTGTCGTTCCCTGTTCTACTTCGACTTCAATTCCATCAATTGTAAGCGTTGGCATATTCTATCTCTCCTACGCTGCGTGTGTTTTCTTATATTCAAGGATACGACGTTCAACTTCCGGACGGAAGTGACGCATCAACCCTTGAATAGGCCATGCAGCAGCATCACCAAGAGCACAAATCGTGTGACCCTCAATTTGCTTAGTTACTTCAAGTAACATATCAATTTCTTCAATTTCCGCTTCACCGGTACAGAGGCGCTCCATAACACGCCACATCCAACCCGTACCTTCACGGCAAGGCGTACATTGTCCACAGCTTTCATGTTTATAAAATGCTGAAAGTCTGGTAATTGCTCTAACGATGTCGGTTGATTTATCCATAACGATGACGGCCGCCGTACCAAGGCCCGTACCTTCTGCACGCAAACTGTCAAAATCCATCAACACAGTGTCACAGACATCTTTAGGGATCAAATGAACGGATGACCCACCAGGGATTACAGCAAGAAGATTATCCCAACCGCCACGAACACCGCCAGCATGTTTTTCAATCAGTTCTTTTAAAGGAATACCCATTTCTTCTTCAACGTTACATGGATTATTCACATGACCAGAAATACAGAAAAGTTTTGTACCTGTATTATTTTCGCGTCCTAGTCCTGAGAACCACGAACCACCACGACGAAGAATTTCAGGAACCACAGCAATTGATTCGACATTATTCACTGTTGTCGGACACCCGAATACACCAACATTCGCTGGGAATGGTGGTTTCAGACGAGGTTGCCCTTTTTTACCTTCAAGGCTTTCAATAAGCGCCGTTTCTTCGCCACAAATATAAGAACCCGCACCACGGTGAACGAAAACATCAAAGTCATACCCGCTACCGCAGGCATTTTTACCAAGAAGTCCCGCTTCGCGTGCTTCATCAATTGCCTTATCTAAAACATTTGCTTCATGAACGAATTCACCGCGAATATAGATATACGCTGCAACCGCACGCATCGCAAAACCTGCGATTAAACAACCTTCGATCAATTTATGAGGGTCATGGCGCATAATTTCACGGTCTTTACATGTACCTGGCTCGCCTTCATCAGCATTCACAACAAGATAACTTGGGCGACCATCCGATTCTTTTGGCATAAATGACCACTTTAATCCGGTAGGAAAACCAGCGCCACCGCGACCACGCAGTCCTGATTGCTTCATTTCTTCAATAATGCTTTCTTCACCACGTTTAATAATTTCTTTGGTCCCCTTCCAGTCACCGCGTTTTTTCGCGGCTTCAAGGTAAGGACTTTCAAATCCATAGAGATTGGTAAAGATTCGATCTTTATCAGCTAACATTAAGCATCTCCTCCAAACTTAGCACCTTTTGGTGCCATCTCTTGCAGCGAAGTAGGGCCACCTATCGGACAAGATTTAAATCTTCCATTTTGCGGACCAGCTTCTGGTGTATTACCATCTTTAATGGCTTTAATAAATGCACGTGTTGTGTCTTCATTTAAATCTTCATAATATTCTTCAGCATATGCAATCACAGGTGCATTAACACAAGCACCGGCACATTCGACTTCCAGAAGCGTGAATTCACCGTCTTCTGTGGTTTCACCAAAGCCGATGCCTAATTCATCCTTACACGCCTTCACCACATCATCTGAACCACGCAACCAACATGGTGTTGTTGTGCATACTTCGATTACATGTTTTCCAACCGGCTTAAGGTTATACATGGTATAAAATGTCGCAACTTCATGTACGCGGATATAAGGCATATCAAGAAAATCAGCGACATATTCCATTACAGGAATACTCACCCAACCGTTATTCTGCTCTTGCGCACGATGCAAGAACGGCATCACACAGCTATCTTTGCGGTTTTCTGGGTATTTCGCCAACTGAGTTTTCGTCCATTCCAAATTCTCTGGTGTAAACTCAAACTTTTCAGCATATTTAACATTCATACTCATCGGTCAATTTCTCCGAACACAATATCAAAAGAACCAATCATTGCAGGAATATCAGCAAGCATATACCCTTTCGCCACATAGCCCATTGAGCTAAGATGCGCATAACCTGGTGCACGAATATGGCAACGGTATGGTTTGTTGGTTCCATCTGAAACTAGATAAACACCAAATTCACCTTTTGGCGCTTCCACAGCTACATATACTTCACCTTCGGGCACTTTAAATCCTTCGGTAAATAATTTGAAGTGATGAATAAGCGCTTCCATAGAACTCTTAATCTCTGCTCTTGGTGGTGGCGTTACTTTACGGTCAGTGCTTGAAACAGGCCCTTCTGGCATCTTTTCAATACATTGGCGCATAATATTTACTGATTGATACATTTCCTCAAAACGAAGCACATAACGATCATAACAGTCACCATTTTTACCAACGATCACGTCAAAATCTAGCTCATTATAAACCTCATATGGTTCTGAACGGCGAATATCCCATGGAATATCACAACCACGGACCATTGCACCAGTAAATCCAAGCGCAAAGGCTTCCTCAGCCGTCACCTTACCAATATCAACGTTACGTTGTTTGAAAATGCGATTTTCCATAATTAGCGTTTCCATATCAGAAAGCACTTGCGGGAAAGTGTCACAAAATTCGATAATTCTTTTATCAAGGCCAGCAGGCATATCTTGGTTTACGCCACCAGGACGGAAATAATTCGCGTGAAGACGCGCACCGCATACGGCTTCATAAAATTCCATAAGAATTTCACGTTGCTCAAATCCCCAAAGGGTAAGTGTCATGGCACCAACATCAGTCGCATGAGAGCAAACATTCATTAGATGGTTAAGAATTCTTCCAATTTCACTGAATAGTACACGAATATATTGGCCACGCTCAGGAACTTCTATTTCCATTATTTTTTCAATAGCAAGACAGAAAGCATGCTCTTGGTTCATTGGCGCTACATAATCAAGACGATCAAAATATGGTATCGCTTGTAAATATGTTTTGTGTTCAATTAACTTTTCTGTACCTCGATGAAGAAGTCCCACATGCGGATCCGCACGTTCCACGACCTCACCATCAAGCTCAAGAATAAGGCGCAAAACACCATGGGCCGCGGGATGCTGCGGACCAAAGTTAACATTAAAGTTTTTGATATCGACTTCAGCCATAACTTAATTCTCACTCCCGTCTTTGGGTGCTTCTTCTGACTTCTCATCGCCCGGCAAGATATATTTAGCACCTTCCCATGGTGACATAAAATCAAATGTGCGGAATTCTTGAGCAAGTTTTACAGGCTCATAAACAACACGTTTTTCTTCTTCTGAATAACGTACTTCAACATAACCAGTAAGTGGGAAATCTTTACGGAGCGGATGTCCTTGGAAACCATAATCACTTAATAGACGGCGTAAATCAGGATGACCATCGAACATAATGCCGTACATATCCCACGTTTCACGCTCATACCAATTAGCTGATGGATAAACACCCGTAACAGAAGGAACGGTCGTTTCTTCGTCGGTTCTAATTTTCACACGCATTCGCTGATTATTATGAAGACTAAGAAGATGATAAACCACTTCAAACCGTTCTTCACGTTCAGGATAATCAACACCACAAACCGTTGAAAGTTGGACAAACTTACAAGTCGGGTCATCACGCAGGAAAGTCATCAATTTAACAATATCATCACGCTTTGCATTCACCGTTAACTCATTATAAGCCACCTTATAATCAATAACAGTATCAGAATTCACACTCTGAATATGTTTGCCAAGATCCTTTAAAGCCTCATCTGAACTCATCTTTAAACTCTCCTAGCGATCAATACTGCTTGTACGACGGATTTTCTTCTGCAATTGAAGTATTCCATAAAGAAGCGCCTCAGCGGTGGGCGGGCAACCTGGTACATAAACATCAACAGGAACAATCCTGTCACAACCACGAACAACTGAATAAGAATAGTGATAATAACCACCACCATTTGCACATGACCCCATAGAAATCACGTATCTCGGTTCTGGCATTTGGTCATATACTTTACGCATTGCAGGCGCCATTTTATTTGTTAAGGTTCCAGCAACAATCATAACGTCCGAATGTCGGGGGCTTCCGCGCGGTGCAAAACCATAGCGCTCTGCGTCATAACGTGATGTTGAGGTGTGAATCATTTCAACGGCGCAACAAGCAAGGCCAAATGTCATCCACCATAGTGACCCAGTACGCGCCCAAGCAATAATATCTTCAACGCTGGTAACCACAAAACCTTTATCCGAAAGATCATCTTGAAGCGACTTGAAATAAGCATCCTGCTCCATTACAGACATTTCTGACTGTATATCAGTTGAAGACATATCAGGTTTATTCTCTACTCCCATTCCAGAGCTCCTTTTTTCCACTCATAGATAAAACCAATGGTTAACACACCAAGGAATATCATCATGGAAACAAAACCAAGCATGCCTATATCCCCGAGCGCAACAGCCCATGGAAATAAAAATGCAACTTCAAGGTCGAAAATAATAAATAAGATAGCGACTAGGTAAAACCTTACATCAAATTGCTTACGGTTATCCGTAAAAGCTTCAAACCCACACTCGTAAGCAGAAAGCTTTTCTGCATCGGGTTTTTGCTTAACAACCAAAATCGGCAGCAGTACAAAAATAGCAGACATAACAATAGCGATGACAAAGAAAACCAAGATCGGAAGATATTCGAGCAGCAATTCGTTCATTAGCGCCCCACCCTTCAATTAATATAGTGACAGTCCACAACCTAAGACTTGGAATACTGTCTTTAAAAACCAAGCCTCACATTTGTCATTACCCTTTTAACGAATCCAAACAAAAATTTGAATACAAAAAGGCATAATCCGTAGTCATGTTAATAGCCTTTAGAGATAAAAAATTCCACAAGTTTTTTATATTTAAATTTCTTATTTATAAAAGACTGAAACGCAAAGCCAATGCCAAGCTGAATTTGCACAGTTTCACCAAAGATACTATGGAGTTTGAGGAGATATTTTTTTTGAATAAATGATACCATTTCTAATGAAATGGCGAGAGTGACGGGACTCGAACCCGCGACCTCTGGCGTGACAGGCCAGCGCTCTAACCAACTGAGCTACACCCCCTTAATATTTCGATCCTGATGTAAGAGAGTTTAACCATCAAGTCAAGCAGCTTTTAATTTTTTTCGCCGCAGCGAATCATTAAAAAAAACCACATTTGCTTTTGCATTTTTATTAAGAATGGTGGGCGATGAGAGACTCGAACTCCCGACATCTTCGGTGTAAACGAAGCGCTCTACCAACTGAGCTAATCGCCCGCTTTATTCTTAAATACTACACGACAGTTACGAAGTGTGGATGCATATCTACAGTCTCATTGCGTAGATGTAAAGCATTAAAAAAGCGGTTGGTAAAAAAAATACCAACCGCTTTATAAATTAAGTAAAAATTACTTATTTACAGCGTCTTTAAGGCCTTTACCGGCTTTAAACTTAGGTTGCTTAGATGCTGGAATTTGAATTTTCTCACCTGTACGTGGGTTACGACCTTCAGAAGCAGCACGTTGTGCTACGCTGAATGTACCAAAACCAACAAGACGAACTTCTTCGCCGCCTGCTAGTGTACCCATAATAGTGTTGAAAACGCCGTCTACTGCACCTGCAGCATCAACTTTTGAAAGACCAGCAGCTTCCGCTACGCTGTTTACTAGTTCATTTTTGTTCATTATCTTCCCCTTTATGTAAAATTCAAAGAAATTAGAGATTAACTTAATCATTTAGTATGATCGAAAGTTAATGCATCTTAGCCATAAATTATTAGTTCGTCAAAGGGAAAACCTCACAAAACTGCGGTTTTTTTGCATAAAGTTTACTTGACATTGAAACAAAAAACATTTTTCGCACAAAAAAACACTCTTTCAATACAAAAGAGTGTTTTTCTACCGAATTAATACAACTTTTGGGCTTAAATTTTAGTCCAAAAATTTTTATTTTTCCTAGTGATGGATATGATCTTTAAAATTAGAACCACTTCCATTCTGATTTAATGAAGTGATTCCCTCTATCTCATCTTCTTTTAGAGGAACTAATGGGGCTGCTAAAGCATGCTGTAGCACCTCATCAACGATTTTCACAGGAACAATTTCAAGCCCTTTTTTCACATTTTCAGGTATTTCAACCAGATCTTTTTCGTTTTCTATCGGAATTAGAACTTTTTTGATACCGCTTCTGTGTGCTGCTAGCAGCTTTTCTTTTAAACCACCAATCGGCATAACTTTCCCGCGCAGACTAATTTCGCCTGTCATTGCGACATCATGGCAAACTGGAATTTTTGATAATACAGAAACCAACGAGGTAATCATCGCAACACCCGCTGAAGGGCCGTCTTTTGGTGTCGCACCTTCCGGTACGTGAATATGAATATCATTTGTTTCGAATGCATTTGGTTGAATGCCAAACTCAGGCGCTTTTGAACGAACATAACTTAATGCGGCTCTAATCGATTCTTGCATTACATCACCAAGTTTACCAGTGATTGTAAATTTACCTTTACCGCGCGATACGATCGCCTCAATTGATAAAATAACGCCACCGACTTCTGTCCAAGCAAGTCCAGTCGTAATGCCCACCAAATCCTGATCTTCAGCCTCACCGAAACGATGTTTTTTAATGCCAGCGAATTTTTCAAGATTTTTAACAGTAACAGCAACTTTTTTAGCCTTACCGGTGACTATTTTCTTAGTTGCTTTTCTAACCAGATTAGCAATTTCACGCTCAAGACTTCTTACACCTGCTTCACGGGTATAATAACGAATCAAATCGCGAAGCGCGGCATCTGAAATTGACCATTCTTCTTGTTTGAGACCATGATCTTCAACTTGCTTAGAAATTAAATGACGCTTTGCAATTTCAACTTTTTCATCTTCGGTATAACCAGATAGTCTGATAATTTCCATACGGTCAAGAAGTGGGCCTGGCATATCAAGAGTATTGGCCGTTGTAATGAACATAACATCCGATAGATCATAATCCACTTCAAGATAATGATCACTAAATTTGCTATTTTGTTCTGGATCTAAAACTTCAAGTAATGCTGATGATGGATCACCTCTGAAGTCAGAACCCATTTTATCAATTTCATCAAGCAAAAACATTGGATTACTTGAACCAGCTTTCTTCATACTTTGAATAACTTTACCAGGCATTGATCCAATATAAGTTCTACGGTGACCGCGAATTTCAGCTTCATCACGAACACCACCAACAGAAAATCTTACATATTCACGTCCAGTAGCTCTGGCTATTGATTTTCCAAGTGAAGTTTTACCAACCCCAGGAGGTCCTACTAAACATAGAATAGGACCTTTAATTTTTTGCGTTCTTGTTTGCACCGCTAAATATTCAAGGATGCGTTCTTTGACTTTTTCAAGCCCGTAATGATCTTCATTAAGTATTTTTTCCGCTTCATTAATATCTTTTTTAACAGCACGCTTCTTATTCCACGGCAGAGATAGTATCCAATCAAGATAATTTCGAACAACCGTTGATTCAGCTGACATTGGGCTCATTGACTTAAGCTTTTTAAGCTCCCCTGTCGCTTTCTCACGTGCTTCTTTCGTTAATTTCGTCTTTTTAATTTTTGCCTCTAGTTCTGAGACTTCATCTTTACCGTCTTCGCCTTCACCAAGCTCTTTTTGAATAGCCTTTAACTGTTCATTCAAATAATATTCTTTTTGTGTCTTTTCCATCTGGCTTTTTACACGACGGCGAATTTTCTTTTCCACCTGCATAACACCAATTTCACTTTCCATTACGGAATAGATTTTCTCAAGACGGCTAACAACACTATTATTTTCTAATAATTCCTGCTTATCAGAAATCTTTAAACTCAAATGAGAAGCAACAACGTCCGAGAGCTTTCCTTCATCTTCTATTTCATTGGTGCTTTCTATCACTTCAGCTGGGATTTTCTTATTTAGTTTCACATATTGACTGAATTTACCAATAACCGAACGGTTCAACGCTTCAAGCTCATCCACCGCATCATCATTTGCTACAACTTCTGATGTATTAGCTTCAAAAAACTCTTCCGTTTGGACGAAATCGTCTATTTTAATTCTCTCAACGCCTTCAACTAGAACTTTTACAGTTCCATCAGGAAGTTTTAATAATTGCAGTACGGTTGCCAAAGTTCCTATGCGATATATATCATCAACCCCTGGTTCATCAAGGTTTGCATCCTTTTGAGCCACAAGTAGGATTTTTTTCTCAGAATCCATAACTTGCTCTAGTGCTTTAACCGATTTATCGCGACCAACAAAAAGCGGTACGATCATGTGCGGGAAAACAACGATATCTCTTAGTGGTAGTACAGGATATGTTTTACTCATAAGGCATCCAAAATAATTAAAATATGTAATACTATTGTGTGAATAAGATTTAAGAATTCACTATGGCTTTTTCAAGACCATGAGACGAAAAAGCTGAAACTTATTTAATTAAGCGCCAGCTCCGGCTTCATCTTTCTTCTTATCAGCATAGATATAAAGCGGTTGTGCGTTTCCGGTTACAACTTCGCCATTAATAACAACTTCTTGAACACCTTCAAGTCCTGGGAGTTCGAACATAGTTTCAAGAAGAATATCTTCCATAATTGAACGAAGTCCGCGCGCTCCCGTTTTTCTGGTGATTGCTCGCTTTGCAATGGCAAGCAGCGCATCATCCGTAAAACGCAATTCAACATCTTCCATAGAGAAAAGACGTTGATATTGTTTCACAAGTGCATTTTTAGGAAGGCTCAAAATTTGAACCAAAGCATCTTCATCAAGATCGGTAAGTGAAGCAAGAACAGGTAAACGACCAATGAATTCAGGGATCAAACCGAATTTAACCAAATCTTCCGGCTCAGCCTGAAGAAGTAAATCGCCAATTGAATGATCTTCTGCGCTCGTAACATTCGCACCGAAACCAATTGATTTACCTTCGTTACGGTCCGCAATAACTTTATCTAGACCTGCGAAAGCACCACCACAAATAAACAGAATATTTGTTGTATCTACTTGAAGGAATTCTTGTTGTGGATGTTTACGGCCTCCTTGGGGCGGAACACTTGCTACTGTGCCTTCCATAATTTTTAAAAGCGCTTGCTGCACACCCTCACCTGAAACATCTCGTGTGATGGACGGGTTATCCGATTTACGGCTAATTTTATCAACTTCATCAATATAAACGATCCCGCGCTGCGCACGTTCAACATTATAATCTGATGCTTGTAAAAGTTTTAGAATGATATTTTCTACGTCCTCACCAACATAACCAGCTTCGGTAAGCGCTGTTGCATCAGCCATAGTAAACGGTACATCCAAGATGCGCGCCAGCGTTTGCGCGAGTAGCGTTTTACCGCACCCAGTGGGCCCAACAAGAAGAATATTTGATTTAGAAAGCTCAATTTCATCATTCTTAGTAGAATGATGTAAACGTTTATAATGATTGTGAACTGCGACAGATAATACTTTTTTCGCAAGTTCTTGACCAATGACATAATCTTCTAGAACTTTTAAAATTTCGGCCGGGGATGGAACACCCGAATCTGACTTGTTAACTGCGGTTTGGCTCTCTTCTCTGATAATATCCATACACAGCTCAACACACTCATCACAAATGAACACAGTAGGCCCTGCGATAAGTTTTTTCACTTCGTGTTGGCTTTTGCCACAGAAAGAGCAAAATAGTGTACTTTTTGAATCACCAGACTTTGATTTAGACATAAGGTCAATATTCCTAAATTTTTATTTGTGGTCTTACGTTTTATTTTGCAAAACCATCTATCGTTAATACGAACGTAATCACCATTTGGTTTTTTGCAAGCCCATAAGCAAATTAATTACATTCTATGATATTTCAACTTAAAATATTGTGAAGAAATATCAACATTAAAAACATCTATAACTCAAATGTGGAAACAATTAATTAACAACTATAAAAAAATCGAACTTTTTTACTAATTATTTCAATAATTATTAGTCTTTTGACGCTCCATCAGGACGTTCAGAATATATTTCGTCAATAAGACCGAATTTCTTGGCTTCTTCAGGTGACATAAAATTATCGCGTTCCATAGCCTTTTCAACTTCAGATAATTTTTTACCTGTGTGATCCACATAAATTTGATTTAATCTTTTTCTTAAAGCCAAAATTTCATTTGCCTGAATTTCAATGTCAGTTGCTTGACCTTGTGCGCCACCCGATGGTTGATGAATCATTATACGGCTGTTCGGAAGAGAAAAACGCTGACCAGGCTCTCCTGCGGCTAAAAGTAATGATCCCATTGAACACGCTTGACCGATACAAATTGTTGTCACTTTTGGACGGATATATTGCATCGTGTCATATATCCCTAAACCTGATGTCACAACGCCGCCAGGGGAATTAATATAAAAAGCGATATCTTTTTTTGGATTATCTGCTTCAAGAAATAGCAATTGCGCCGTAATGAGTGCTGATACACTATCATTCACTTGTCCTGTAAGAAATATGATACGCTCTTTCAACAGACGCGAAAAGATATCGAATGAACGTTCACCTCTACTTGTTTGTTCAACAACCATTGGTACTAAGTTATTCATTTTTGTATCGACGATATCGCTCATTTAAGCATCCTTTATAATTTATCAAACATATTAATCAAAAAAAATTGAGAGCCACAACATATATTGCGGCTCTCAACAATTTATAAACTTTATTTCTATTTGTCAGCTTTTTTTGCAGCTGCTTTTTTGGCAGGTGTTTTTTTTGCAGCTGCTTTTTTCGCAGGCACTTTTTTCGCAGAGGCTTTTTTCTTAGCTGGCTTCTTCTTAGCCGGTGCATCATCGTCTTCTGCTTCGATGATTTCAATCATCTTATCATAAGAAACTTTTTTCTCGTTGATTTTTGCAAGCTCAAGAATAAAATCGACCACTTTTTCTTCATAAAGCGGTGCTTTGATTTGTGCCATCGCATTTGGATCTTTTTGGAAATATTCAAACACTTGCTGTTCTTGACCAGGATATTTACGGGCCTCAGCAGAAATGGCACGTGTTACTTCATCTTGGCCGACTTGAATGTCATTTTGGCTTCCGATCTCAGAAAGAAGAAGTCCTAAACGAACGCGACGCAGCGCAATATCAGCATATTCAGCTTTAACATCATCAGATGGTTCTTCAACGTCTTCGGGTTTTGCTTCAGGATTTTCAGCCATTAGTTGGCGATGAGCATCCATTTTAATTTGCTGAAGAATTTGCGCATTCTCAGCTTCATACATATTTTCCGGAACTTCAAAATCAACCGCTTCAGCAAGCGCATCAAGAAGGCCACGCTTAAGATGAGTGCGGCTTAATTCACTGTGCTCATTTTCAATCTGCCCTTTAACGGCATCTTTAAGGCCATCAAGATCCGCAAGACCCAGACGTTTTGCAAGTTTATCATCAACTTTTACTGGGGCTGGTTTTTGAACTTCAATAACATTTACTTTGAATAGCGCTTCTTTACCGGCAAGATGTTCAGCCTGATAACCTTCAGGGAAAGATACAACAACATCTTTTTTGTCGCCTGCTTTTACACCAACAAGTTGTTCTTCATATCCAGGGATAAATGTATTTGAACCAAGCACAAGTTGCGCCCCTTCAGTGGCACCACCATCAAACTCTTCACCATCAACAGAACCGACATAATCAATAAGAACGGCATCACCATCGGCTGCTTTATATGTTTTAGCGGCTTTCTTATAATCTTTTTGACCAGCTGCAATATTTTCAATCGCTTCGTTGATTTGTTTGTCTTCAACTTTAACAACAAGCTTTTCTAATTTTAGCTTCGCAAGATCAGGAACATCAAATTCAGGAACAACTTCAAGTTCCATTGTATAAACAAGATCTTCACCATCATCAAAAGAAGTCACTTCAATTTTTGGCTGTGTCGCAGGACGGTCGCCTTTATCATTAAGTGCCTGTTGAGAAGTTTCATTCACAGTTTCCTCAAGGATTTTTCCAAGGAAGTTTTTACCATGAAGTTTTTTAAGAAGGGAAACTGGCGCTTTACCCGGTCTAAAGCCTGGCATTTTTACTGTTTTTTGCGCTTCAAGGATTTCGGCGTCTACTTTTGCTTCAATATCCGCCGCAGGTATGACCACTTCATATACACGTTTAAGGCCATTATTCTCTTTTTCAGTTATCTTCATGATCGATCTATCTAATAATTAAAGGGACCTTGCAATTACTCACAAAGTCCGTGTTCGTTATTTAATGCTGTGAATTTTTGGTGCGGGTGAAAGGACTTGAACCTTCACTTCTCTCGAAACTAGAACCTAAATCTAGCGCGTCTACCAATTTCGCCACACCCGCCTATAGACACCAAAAATGTCACAATTTCGTGTTGAGAGGCATTTATAGACAAATAAAATGAAAACGCCACAGAAAAATTCATATTTTTGTAAAAAAAATACCCCAGCTATAAAGTGACGCTAATAATCAAATAAATACAAACAGTTAGATCACTTTAAACGAGCAGCTTTATTGTTAAGCATAGACACAAAAATAATCTTAAATATTTAACTCTTGTAAAATAGCGGGAACCTCTTTTGCTAAATCCTCTGAAATAAGCCCTAAACCTATTTTTTTTGCACATTCAGAGTGAAGCCAAACGGCAGCACATGTGGCTTCAAACGCTGGCATACTTTGCGCTAGCAATCCCGTTATTATCCCCGCAAGCACATCACCTGAACCCGCTGTCGCCAGCGTAGGTGGAGCACTGCTTGAAATCACCGCCCGCCCGTCGGGCGATGCTATAACGGTATCAGCTCCTTTATAAATGACAATGGCACCAGATAATTTTGCAGCGTTTATAGTTGCCGTTAATTTATCTAATTTTTTTAAATAAGGAAACACCCTGCCAAATTCACCACTATGCGGGGTTAATACACAATTACAATCTGATGATTTATTAATCGCTTCGAAAAGCTCCAGAGGCCCCTCCTCAAACACACTTAACGCGTCAGCATCAAGCACAGTTTTTTTACCTGAACGAATGATCGATAGAACTGCCTGCCTTGTACTTGGCTATTTTCTGTAATCACAACTTCCGAAGACATATCTGATTCCTGTTCAGATTGCCCGCAAGAAATAAGCGATACAGATAATATAACAGTTATAAAATTTCGTATTTTCATAGATAGCCCCTAAAATATTTTCAAAAATAAATTAGAACATCAAGTTATATATGTATAGGGGGAAAATGGGGCGAGTGACCGGATTTGAACCGGCGGCATCCAGAATCACAATCTGGCGCTCTAACCTACTGAGCTACACCCGCCACAACAAAATATTTCCATGCGGAAAGTGAAGCCCTTTTAAGGGGAAGAGCACTAGGCGTCAAGTAAGATTATCACAAAATGAAATCTTTTTTCTATTAATGCAGGATGACTGCATTTTAAGTCTTTGCCTATTTTTTAAGCACTCAATGGATTCATTTTAATCATTTTATAATTAACGAAAAATTCCATTTGCTATAAACCCCTTGTTTTCTGGGAAATTTTATTGTTGGCACGGTATGTGCAAATAAAACGGACATTAATCAGACGACAAACGATTTGGAAAACAAATGAAAAAAATTGAAGCCATTATTAAGCCGTTTAAACTCGATGAAGTTAAAGAAGCACTTCATGAGGTTGGCCTTTCCGGCATTACCGTAATTGAGGCAAAAGGGTTTGGACGACAAAAAGGCCATACCGAATTATACCGTGGTGCCGAATATGTTGTCGATTTTCTGCCAAAAGTAAAAATAGAGATCATTTTACAAGACGCACTCGTTGAGCGCGCCGTTGAAGCTATTCAGCAGGCTGCTAAAACCGGTCGCATTGGGGACGGCAAAATATTCATTAGCAGTGTGGAAGAAGCTATTCGCATTAGAACCGGTGAAACCGGTGATGATGCCATATAAGAAATTTAATCAATTCATTTAAACATTAAGAAAATAGGAAATAAAATGTCAGACGTTCAAAAAGTATTAGACCTCATTAAAGAAGAAGAGATTGAATATGTAGATCTTCGTTACAGTGATACAAAAGGAAAAATGTATCATATAAGCATGTGCGCGGACCTCGTCGATGAAGATATGTTTGAAGAAGGCGTTATGTTTGATGGTTCATCTGTTCCCGGATGGAAAACCATTAACGATAGTGACATGATCCTTCAACTTGATCCATCTACTGCAATTATTGATCCATTTTATGGTCAAGCAACGATTTCTATTTTCTGTTCCGTTGTTGAGCCTGCGACAGGCGAAGGATATGGTCGTGACCCGCGCTCAACCGCAGAACGCGCAGAAGCATATCTTAAATTTTCCGGCATTGGTGACACAGCATACTTTGGTCCTGAGCCAGAATTTTTCATGTTTGATGATGTAAAATATAATGTGGACTATGATAGCGCGGGTTATTCCCTTAATGACGAGCAAACACCAACAAATTCTGGTGCAACTATAGAAGGTGGTAATAAAGCTCACCGTACAGGTGCAACAAGCAACTATTTCTCACTTGAGCCATTTGATCGCTGCCAAGACATTCGTAGTGAAATGGTGTCATTGATGAAAGAATGCGGCCTTCCTATGGATAAACACCATCAAGAAGTTGCACCATCACAACATGAGCTTGGTTTAACATTTGGTACGCTTGTTGAAACTGCCGAGCGCGTTCAACTTTATAAATATATCACACACCAAGTGGCACGTGCTTACGGCAAAACGGCAACATTTATGCCAAAACCAATTGCAGCAGATAATGGCTCAGGTATGCATGTCCATATGTCAATTTGGAAAGATGGTAAACCGCTTTTCGCCGGCAATAGTTATGCAGACCTTTCTGAAACTTGCCTTTACTACATTGGTGGCATCATTAAACATGCTAGAGCAATTAATGCATTCACTAACCCTTCAACAAATAGCTACAAGCGTTTGGTTCCAGGATTTGAAGCACCTGTGCTTCTTGCATATTCTGCCCGCAACCGCTCCGCTTCTTGTCGAATTCCTCATTCTGCAAGTCCTAATGGTAAGCGTGTTGAAGTTCGTTTTCCAGACCCAACAGCAAACCCATATCTTTCGTTTGCAGCGCTAATGATGGCAGGTCTTGACGGGATTGAGAATAAAATTCATCCTGGTGAAGCAATGGATAAAGATCTTTATCACCTTCCACCTGAAGAGTTAAAAGAAGTTCCACGTGTTGCAGCCTCTCTCGGTGAAGCACTTGATGCCCTTGACGCAGATAGAGAGTTTCTTAAAAAAGGCGATGTATTCTCTGATGATCAAATTGAGGCATACATTGAACTTAAACGTGAAGAAATCCAACGTCTTGAAATGACACCTCATCCTGTTGAGTTCGAAATGTATTATTCTTCATAATCCATTTTAAAAAGTTAATAAAAGGGGCCGTTACGGAAATTCGTATCGGCCTCTTTTATTTTTAACTTATATTTGAAATTCCCCCGAGATTAACTTTTATTCAAGAAAATCATGCGATAGTGAAGTTTGAGGTTACGAATTACGGGATAGATTAAAATTTGATGAACTCTAATATATCAGAATATAAGAGATATCAGGAACTGGTTGCAGGTAAAAATATTAACCCGCAAACATTATTGGCGACTAACTACTTAAATCATTTTAATGAAATTCATATGCTACTCGGCATGATTGCCGAAATGCCTGACTGTATTGATGATATTACAGAATGGGAAGCGATCTCATATCAAGGTCATTTTAAATATAGCGTATTTCAAGATAAAGATCTTGCAATAGAAGCATTTCACCATATACCTATAAAATACAAAGAACCATTTGAAAAATGTGTTTCAGAAATGGATAAATTGTTACTTAGCATAATCATCAAAGTTAAAGAATCGTTAGATAAAAACGATTTAAATGAAGTTAATATCATTTTTGCAGAATATACCCCAAAAATGGAAAGAATGATTGAAAATTGTTCAGTCATTATCAACAGCAAAGAATTCACTAGCCAACAAGATGTTATTGATGATTATTTTGATGATGATGTAGATGAAAAGAACAATGCTCAAGATGCAATTGACGACCTATTTAGTTGAGTCGCGATACTTCACTTAATTTAAGCCGTTTTATCGCATATCCCTGATGCTTTAACGCAAAAAGCATGACAGGGTTAAAATTATTATTGTATATAAAATTCAACTATTTACTAAATACGTTCATTAAATACGAACAACATGTTTACACGGAAAACATTTTTATGTTTACATATATCACATTATTAAGTATGTATCGTGGCAAATAAACCGAGTATTCATAGGGTTCAAGGCAAAGTATTTTTGATAAAATAATAGAGTTTATTTCATCTAATTAGCGCCAATAAACGTAAAGTGAATATACTTAAAATTTAATATTAATAATAAAGAATAAACTGTTATGAATAAATCATATAGAACAGCGGGCCTTATCATTGTCGGAATAGCGCTTTTATTAGTGTCTGGAATTTTCTTTCCATCAGAAGATAATGCTGCTCCAACCCCAACTGAATCTCAAGAAACAGCATTAATGTCTGTTTCAATTATTAATGCATCTTTAGAGCCGTTTACTAAAGACATTATTTTAAGAGGACAAACTCAAGCGCTTAGAACTGTAAACCTAAAGAGTCAGATCAAAAGCCGTATTGTCGAGCTTCCAGTTGAAAAAGGCACGCGCGTCAAAATGGGTGATGTAATTTGCCGCATGGATATCGAAGATAGAGCAGCAAACCATGCTGAAACAGCAGCTATTGTTAAACAGCGTGAGTTAGAATTTAAAGCTTCTGAAGAATTATTTGCTAAAGGTCACCGTTCAGAAACGCAACATTCCGCAGCAGTAGCCGCATTAGATACAGCAAAAGCACGTGAAAAGAGGGCTCAAATTGATTTAGATAACGCTTCTATTAGAGCACCTTTTGACGGCATTATTAATGACAGACTCATCGAAGTCGGTGATTATATGAGAGAAGGCGATGTTTGCGCAGTAATTATGGAAGAAGACCCATTCCTTGTTGTGGCAGATATCTCAGAAAATGATATTGCGCAAATTAATATTGGCGATACGGCTTACGCAAAAATGCAAAACGGACTAGAAATTACTGGAAAAGTCCGTTTTATTTCCTCAATTGCTGATACCGCGACAAGAACTTTCCGTGTTGAGTTAGAAGTTGCTAACTCAGATCATAAAATTTTGGATGGTATAACAGCTGAACTCATTATTAAAGCTAATCAAATTATGGCACAGAAAATTTCCCCTGCTTCATTGGTTTTAGATGATCGCGGCCTCGTAGGGGTTAGAACCGTTGATACAAATAACGTAGTTCATTTCAAAGAAGTGGAAATCATGGGCAATCATGAAAATGGTGTTTGGATAGCTGGCCTTGAAAATAATGATAAAGTAATTGTTAAAGGCCATGAGTTCGTTAAAGCGGGTGAATCTGTTTCTGCCGTAACAGCAACTAATTAAAGGATCAAATTATGAACGCAATAATTAGTGCAGCGATAGACCATTACAGGGTAGTACTTTTATGCCTAGCGTTGATTTTTGTTGGCGGAACAGCTTCTTACATAACAACTCCAAAAGAAGCGTCTCCGGACATTACAATTCCTACGATTTACGTTAGCCTTATCCATGACGGCATTTCACCAGAAGACTCTGCGCGTTTGCTAGTAAAACCACTAGAAACAACGCTTAGAACAATTGAAGGAATAAAAATTCTTCGTGGTATTGGCCGTGAAGGCGGAGCCAGTTTAATTATTGAATTTAACGCAGGTATTGATCCTGATTTGGCTCTCTTAGATGTTCGTGAACAAGTAGATAAAGCCAGATCAGAGTTTCCGGCAGAAACTAAAGAGCCTACGATTACAGAAATTAACTTAAGTGAATTTCCGATCATTAATGTCGTACTTTATGGTAGTGCCCCAGAGCGGGTGATTTATCAAATTGCAAGACGTTTAAGAGATGATCTTGAATCTGTACCCAGTATTCTTAAGGCGGAAGTTACTGGTGATAGAGAAGATTTACTTGAAATCGTTATTGATCCTGCAAAGTTAGAAAGTTATCAATTTTCATATGCTGAACTGGCAAATGTTGTTGCTGTTAATAACCGTTTGGTTGCTGCAGGCTCCCTTGATAATGGGAATGGACGTTTTTCCGTTAAAATACCTGGAATCTTGGAAACAGCAGAAGATGTTTATAATATTCCTTTGAAAGTTTCGGGTAATAGTATTGTTACATTGAAAGATGTAGCAACAATAAGAAAAACTTTTAAAGACCCTGTAAGCTTTGCAAGATTTAATGACAAGCCTGCAGTATCACTTGGCGTCAGTAAACGTACCGGTGAAAATATTATCGCAACCGATGCTATCATTAAAGAAATCGTCCGTCTTTCAGCAGAACAATGGCCGGAAGGCGTTTATTATGATTTTGTTGGTGAGGCATCCGAACAAGTTGAAGATTCGGTTTCAAGCCTTCAAAATAGTATTATTTCAGCAATCCTACTTGTATCAATTGCAATGATTGTAGCTCTTGGTGAAAGAACTGCATTGCTTGTTGCTATTTCAATACCGGGTTCATTTTTACTTTCTATATTCTTAATGAACTTCATGGGTATGAGCATCAACCAGGTGGTTATGTTTGGTCTTATTCTTTCCGTTGGTCTATTGGTTGATGGTGCAATTGTTGTAACTGAATATGCTGACCGTAAAATGCAAGAAGGGTTCGATAAAAAAGAAGCTTATAGACTTGCTGCGCAGAGAATGGCTTGGCCTATTCTAGCTTCCACGGCAACAACACTTGCTGCATTCTTACCGTTGTTGTTTTGGCCTGGCATCCCTGGTGAGTTTATGGGGTATTTGCCGCTTACACTTATTTTTACACTATCATCATCATTTTTAATGGCGCTGGTATTTATGCCTACACTTGGTGCATTGATCGGTAAAAAAGCGGATGATGCTGGTGATAACGTTTCCCATATGGCAGCCGGTAATTTTGATCCAAATGTATTACAAGGCTTTACAGGATCATATGTTCGTCTGGTAGATAAACTTATTAGACATCCGTTCCGATTTATGGGCGCAATTTTTGCAATCGTTATTGGTATTATCGTTGCCTTTGGCATGTCAGGAACACCGGTACAATTCTTCCCGGAAATGGACCCAGAAAACATCCAAATCAATGTTCATGCGCGTGGCAATCTTTCACTAAACGAAAGAGATTACCTAGTGCAACAAGTTACGGATGCCATTAAAGAGAACCCTAACATTGAAAATTTCCAGTCAACAACGACTGCCCTTTCAAACAGTGCGCAAGACAAAGCTGAAGATGTAATTGGCACATTGTTTATTAACTTTATTGATTGGGACAAACGTGAGAAAAATGTTAGCGGAATCATAAGTGACTTCCGTACTGCAACCGCTAATATACCTGGTATTATCGTGGAAATTGTTACGCCTGCTCAAGGTCCTGTGCAAGGTAAAGACATTCAAATGGAGTTTAAATCGGAAAGTGCCGAACTCTTATTACCTGTTGTAAATGCAATTTATAACCATATGGATACTGAAATAGAAGGTTTAACCGATCTGGAAAACACCCTTCCGCTTCCTGGAATTCAGTGGGAATTAGAAGTTGATCGTGCATTAGCTGGTTTCTACGGTACAGATATTGCCAATGTTGGTAGTGTCATCCAATTGGTTACCAATGGCATAAAAGTCAGCGAATATCGACCTGATGATGCTGATGACGAAGTTGACATTCGTATTCGTTTCCCTGAGGAATACCGAAACATTTCACAGTTAGATGAAGTAAGAGTACAAACCAGAGAAGGTCTAGTTCCAATTAGTAACTTTGTTAAGCGTGTCGCGAAGCAAAAAATTAGTACAGTTGAAAGAATTGATACCAAGACTGCATATAAAATTCGTGCAAATGTTGAAGATATTACTCAACGTACTAATATTTCTAATGCCATAGGAGCATGGGTTGCAGAACAAAACTTTGATCCGCGCGTCGAAGTTAAATTTGCAGGAACTGATGAAGAGCAACAAGAATCACAAGCATTCCTATCAAAAGCTTTTGCAATGGCGTTGTTCTTGATGGCTCTAATCTTAGTGACACAGTTTAATAGCTTTTACCATTCTGGGCTCATTCTACTTGCTGTTCTGCTATCAACAGCAGGCGTATTGCTCGGTATTATGATTACAGGAAGAACATTCCAGACCATCATGACCGGTGTTGGGATTATCTCTCTTGCAGGGATTGTGGTGAATAATAATATTGTTCTCATTGATACTTATGCCCGCCTTAAAGAGTCCGGTATTGACGCATACGAAGCCATAACGCAAACTGTAGCTCAAAGACTACGTCCCGTTATGCTAACGACGATTACGACAGTTGTTGGATTGCTTCCGATGGTCTTTATGATCAATATTGATTTTGGAAGCCGTAGCGTCAAAATTGGTGACCCATCAGGCTCATTCTGGGTTGATTTAGCGATTGCCGTTTCATTTGGGCTTCTCTTTGCGACTGTGCTTACTCTGCTTCTAACGCCATGTATGTTAGCGGCACGTGTAAAACTATCTAAGAAGTATAGAGAATCAAATTTAAAATCGATCGCTAGCGGGTCAACCCCGCAAGCCGCGGAATAAATTAACTCTTACTTCGTGAAGAAAACAATGCGATTGTCGGGATGGAAATAATATAAATCATCCCGACAACTGACATAGTCATCCAGAGATTGGTTATTAATAAAGAGGCTAAAATTCCAATTCCAAGGAGCACAAAAATAACGTGCTCCTTGTGTATTTTTAGGCTCTTCAAAGAAAACGTTGGAATGCGGCTTACGGTAAGCAAACAAAGTAAAGCCATATAAGCTGAACACAGTTTGGGGTCTTGTAAAAATTCAAATCCAAATTCGAATGATAAAATCATAGGCCAAAGGGCAAGGGCTGCTGAAGCGGGAGCGGGAATTCCTGTATAATAACCTGCTTTGACCTCAGCCCCCAGCTCATCATCTTTCACAATAGTATTAAACCGAGCAAGCCTTAGAGCCATACAAATTGCAAACATAAGTGACATTAACCATCCCACACCCTTAACATCACTTAATACCCACATATACATAATAAGCGCCGGCGCAACCCCAAAGCTTATAACATCAGAAAGACTATCAAGTTCTGCGCCAAATTTACTGGTACCTTTTAAGAGACGTGCTACACTTCCATCTAAACCGTCAAAAACGCCTGCAATCAAAATTGATGTAACGGAGGCCTCCCATTGGCCTAAATACGCGAAACGAACTCCAAACATGCCAGCACATAGTGCTAAAACAGTTATCGCGTTTGGGGCTAAACTTCTAACAGGAATATGAAAACGAGCTTTTTTCTGAGGCATGATAATCTACCTTATTTCACCGTCACGCTGTTTTTCGCGACCTTTTTCATTTGCTATTACGGTTTCGCCTGCGATCGCTCGTTGTCCCACCGCAACCAGTGAATTAACACCTTTAGGTAAATAAACATCAACACGACTTCCAAAACGAATTAGGCCGAAACGTTCGCCTGCTTTCATTTCATTACCATCTTCTGCCCAGCATAAAATACGACGCGCAACCAGACCTGCAATTTGTACAAAGGCGATATTGTTTCCGGATGTTGTTTCCATCATAATCGCATGGCGCTCGTTATCTTCACAGGCTTTTTCAAGCGACGCATTTAAATATTTTCCAGGTGTATAAGCTTGGCGAACGATTTTTCCATTAACTGGAACTCTGTTAACATGAACATCAAATACATTCATAAAAATAGTCACACGAGTACAAGTCTCAGACCCCATATCAAGCTCAACTGGCGGAACAGAATCTTTTACAGATTGCACAACACCATCTGCTGGTGCAATGACTAGCCCTTCTCTATTTGGCGTTACGCGTTCAGGGTCACGGAAAAAATAAGCACACCATGCCATTAAGACAACACCAACAAATACAAGAAAATCAATTCCCGTTAAAAACAGAAGAAATGTAATGACAGCAAAGACGCCAACAAATTTATGACCTTCTCTGTGAATTGGCACGAATACGGAAAGAATAGTTTCCATTTTTAATAAACCCTTCAACGAAATAAACTCTAAATTTGTTTATCGATAATCCTTAAGCAATGGTTATGCAAGCTTTTCATCATTTTTTTTAAGCTCAATTAGGCGTTGTTGGACCTCATCCAACTGTTGTTGCTTTTGCCACATTTGCTCATATTTTCCATTTTTCTCTAGTAAAACAGTGTGGCTTCCACGCTCTACAACTTCACCACCATCAAGGACCAAAATTTCATTTACATTTATAATAGTGGAAAGCCTATGGGCAATCACAATAGCAGTTCTTTGTTCTGATATTTTTTCAAGTGATTGCTGAATATCCCTTTCAGTATGACTATCTAGCGCCGAAGTCGCCTCATCAAGAAGTAAAATAGATGGGTTCTTTAATATGGTTCTTGCAATGGCTACGCGCTGTTTTTCACCACCGGATAGTTTTAACCCTCTTTCCCCCACTTCCGTTTCATATTCTTCAGGTAAAGTTAAGATGAAATCATGAATTTTTGCTAACTTAGCGGCTTCGATAACGTCCTCATCCGTTGCTTCGTGATTTCCATAAGCAATATTATATTTAATGCTATCATTAAAAAGAACCGTATCTTGAGGAACCACCCCGATCTCACGTCTTAAGCTGTGTTGTTTCACATCACGAATATCTTGGCCGTCAACCATCACACTTCCTGATGAAATATCATAAAACCGGAATAAAATACGAGATATTGTTGATTTACCAGCACCGCTTGAGCCGACAATAGCCGTGGTCGTTCCACCTTTAACTTTAAACGAGACATTTTTTAAAATAGGGCGGTCTTCATTGTAATGAAAGCAAACATCTTTAAATTCAATTGTGCCTTTTTTAATATTAATGTTTTCAGCGTTTTCATTGTCTTGAATTTCTGGGTTTTTAGCAATTAACATGAACATTTTTTCCATATCAACAAGCGCTTGTTTAATTTCGCGGTACACAAACCCTAAGAAATTTAAAGGGATATAAATCTGAATTAAAAGTGAATTGATTAAAACAAACTCACCAATGGTAAATAATCCTTCGGCAACACCTTTTGCTCCCATTAGTAAGACAGCCACTAAACCTGCTGAAATAATAACCCCCTGCCCCACATTAAGAAGCGTCAATGAAATCTGACTTTTAACTGCGGCTTCTTGATATTGCTTCAAGGATTTATCGTATCGCTCGGCTTCGTGATACTCACTGGTAAAATATTTAACAGTTTCAAAATTAATCAAACTATCAATGGCGCGACCGTTTGCTTTGGTATCTTGTTTATTCATTTCACGGCGGTATTTCAGTCGCCATTCAGTAACAGCAACTGTAAAATAAATATAACTAACAAGACAAACAAAAGTGATGATGGCATATATAGCGCCAAACTTAACCCAGAATATACTTGAAATGATGACAATTTCTAAAATTGTCGGCAAGATATTAAACAACATGAAACGTAACAAGAAGTCTATACCTCGTGTCGCTCTCTCGATAACTCTGCTTAACCCACCAGTTCTCCGTTCAAGGTGAAACCTTAAAGAAAGTAAATGTAAATGCCTGAATGTATTTAGTGCTATATTTCTTAATGCATTTTGCCCAACTTTTACAAAGATCGCGTCTCTAATTTCACCAAATGCCAGCGAAAGTACCCTAGCAAGACCATATCCAACAATTAATCCAACAGGTATTGCGCTAATGATTATTTCGTCTGTAATTTCTTTATCTTCAGCAAGAATATCGACCGCATCTGCTAAAATAAAAGGCACATATACACCGAATACTTTTGCAGCAACCAAGAAAAAGATAGCGAGGATTACTCTAATTTTTAAATCACCACGCCCTTTTGGCCAAAGGTATCGCCAAAGCTCGCTTATTGTTTGAAAATGGTTTCCTTCATCTTCATTATCTTCGATTGATTTTTCTTGACTGGCAGTTTGATCACTCGCCATAAAACACCCTTATTTTTCAATATTTTTAAAAAAATGATAATTCGTGAATTCCGTGTTTAATCAATTCATATATTGTTAACCACAACCCCATACTATCAGAAACAGTAACAAATGCTGCATTTAATTCCAGCATTATTTAATCTATTTTGATCGTTATTTTAACAGGGAAATAATTAATAAATATGAACGCCTTAGAACAAAATTTGGAGTTGATAGAAGAGCACTTAATTGATTACAAAAGCCAACTACCGCTATTCTATGAATTTGAATATCACGGCATTAATTTTGATTGCCAAATTGTCAATCATGACAGTTCGGATCATTACTATGTAAATCTGACGGCGAGAATTGGTTACCTACCTTATAGCTCTGAAAATAAAAACAGACGTGAACTCATTCTCAAGAATTTCAGTCATTTAATGGCACATAATCTCATCACTATTGATCATCATTGCGATATGAAACTTCCACTTAACACCATGATAAAAGGCGATATAAACGCAAAAACAGTGATGGAAACAATTTGTTATACTTTATTAGATGCAAAAGAAGTTTTGGAAATAATTTCAAACACAATGAACGATAAAAATATCAATACAGATCAAAATTTAATCGAAAAATTAGCTTAGTTCATTTGAAGTTTTTCAAGCGGCAAGCTTAATTCTTGCCCTGGGAAAATCAAATTAGGATCTACAATACTTTCCCTATTCGCGCCAAAAATAACCGTATAATGGTAACCAGAGCCATATAACTTTCTCGCGATATGCCATAAGCTGTTGCCAGGTTTAACGATGACATCCCCAGTTGCCTGATCACGGTCAAGCGCAACAAAGGGAGTGAACGGCTGAGAAATACGTACTTCCACATTTCCGTCATCAAGGATCTGATCTAATCTAATGATATGCTCGCCCGCTGCTAATGATTTCTCAATTTCAAAAGTCCAATTACCTTCGTCACCTGATACAATTTCACCAACAAATTGATTATCCAAATATATTCTGACGTTTGCGGCTGCTATGGCACTTCCATTTACGACCGTTTTACCGTTGTCCGTATAATCAAGCGCATTTAGGGTCAAACCATTTGCAGCATCAATCATATTAATGTTTTGCGGTTTTTGTAAAACTTTACTTGGGCCGTTGCCTGTTCTTGGGCTTAAAATCGCAACGACGCCATCAGTATCATCGCTGTTAAAACGCTCTTCATTGCGTTCTGGAACCGATACGATAACGATATCACTAGACGTAATTTCAAAATCACCTTGCTTCGCAACCAAACTAATTTCTGTCGGACCACTTGGCAAAGGATCATCAAATAATAAAACCCACTCACCGTTTCTATCTGTAATAGCTGTTCCTAATTGACGATCACGGGCATAAACAATAACGTCACTATTTGGCTCCGCTCTACCCGCAATTACGCCCGTGCCGTTACGACTAATTCTCACCACATCAAAACTCGGCACTGCCATTGAATTTATTGTATTGTCTAAATCTGTTGCTGGAGAAACTTCAGATACAGCCGCATTTTTAGCACTTTCCGGAATTGTGGATTGCGTTCCATCATCGGCAAAAAATATAACCCAGACTAAGGCGCTTATGGCCACTAGGGCTAGTAATGACATACTAAATTTTAAACCAGAACTTTGTTTAATTTGCTGATGATTTAAATAATCGCTCAATTTATTTTATCCAACTTCATAAAAATGAAGCATATTAGCATTAATCATACTTCTTATATAGTCTTTGACCATATAATTACCAGTGTGTTTTTTACCAAATCAACAATTCTATAAAAATTTCGCCCTCAATATCCCTTATAAAAATAAAATTTGTCAAATGTGTGACCAAAAACTAAGATAATGCTATGAAAAAAATCAAATCCATATGTGTTTATTGTGGTTCACGTCTTGGAAGAAAGCAATCATTCCAAGATTTAGCCCACAAAGTCGGCCTTATATTAGCAAAAAATAATATAAAGCTTATATACGGAGGCGGGAATGTAGGGTTAATGGGTATAATTGCTACTAGTGTTATGGAAAATGGTGGTAGTGTACACGGCATCATTCCCGGACATCTTGATGAAAGGGAGAAATCGCATGACACAATTACAGAATTAACAATTGTAAATAATATGCATCAAAGAAAGCGAATGATGTTTGATCATTCTGATGCTTTTCTTGTTTTACCAGGAAGTATCGGAACACTTGACGAGACAATTGAAGCGATAACTTGGGCGCAATTAAATATCCATGATAAGCCAATAGTAATTTTAAATCATGAAAGTTATTGGGACCCTTTCTTAGGTTTACTAGAAAATATTATTGAAAATGAATTTACTGTTCCAGAAACTTTAAATCTTTTTCACGTCGTAAATTCAGCTGACGACGTATTGCCACTCTTAAAAACGTTACCTGATCCAAAAATAGATCCAAAAAACACATTATTTTAAATAAAAAGGTAAGAATACCCTTACATTTTTGATTATCTAATGTTACTTTGCGCCAAAATATTATGAATTAAATAATACTTCGCTAAGAATAGCGATTAACTAAAACCAAAAGGAATAACATGGCTAAGATTAAAGTAGATAATCCTGTTGTTGAACTAGACGGCGACGAAATGACACGCATCATTTGGGCTTGGATTAAAGAACGTCTCATTCATCCATACCTTGATGTTGACCTTCATTATTATGACCTCAGCATTCAAAAGCGTGACGAGACAGATGACCAAATCACCATCGACAGTGCGAATGCAATTCTTGAACATGGTGTTGGCGTAAAATGTGCAACAATTACACCAGATGAACAGCGCGTTGAAGAATTCGGCCTAAAGAAAATGTGGCGCTCTCCTAATGGTACTATCCGTAACATTATCGGCGGTACGGTTTTCCGTAGTCCAATTATCTGTTCCAATGTTCCTCGTCTGGTACCAGGTTGGACAGATCCAATTGTTATTGGCCGTCACGCATTCGGTGATCAATACCGCGCGACAGATTTCCGCGTCCCGGGAGCAGGAAAATTGACTGTAAAATTTGAACCTGATGATGGTGGTGAAACTATTGAACACGAAGTGTACCAGTTTGAAAAAGCTGGCGTTGCTATGGCAATGTATAACCTTGATGAAAGTATTCGTGATTTTGCCCGTTCAAGTATGAATTATGGTCTTAACGTTGGATGGCCTGTGTATCTTTCAACAAAAAACACTATCCTGAAAGCATATGACGGACGTTTTAAAGATTTATTTGAAGAAGTATATCAGAATGAATTCGCTGATAAATTTAAAGCAGCCGGCATTTCTTATGAGCATCGTTTAATCGACGACATGGTAGCATGTGCAATGAAATGGAACGGTAAATTTGTTTGGGCGTGTAAAAACTATGATGGCGACGTTCAATCAGATACTGTTGCACAAGGTTTTGGCTCACTTGGCCTTATGTCTTCGCGTCTAATGACACCAAACGGTAAGGTCGTTGAATCGGAAGCAGCACACGGTACAGTGACACGTCATTACCGCCTGCATCAACAAGGTGAAGAAACATCAACAAATCCAATAGCATCTATTTACGCTTGGACTGGTGGTCTTCGCCACCGTGGTACACTAGATGGCAATGAAAAACTTATTAATTTTGCTGATGCGCTTGATGCAGTTTGTGTTAAAACTGTTGAGCAAGGTGATATGACTAAGGATTTAGCTTTACTAGTTGGCCCTGAGCAAAACTGGTTAACGTCCAAGCAATTCTTTGATAAGATTGATGAAAATCTGCAAAAAGAAATGTGTTAATAGCTTCTATGTATTTTTTAATAAGGCGGGTATAATACCCGCCTTTTTTATTGCTTTAAAGGCTTTCCAAATCTTTTACTTCCGTCTGACCGAAATCTAATGAAGTTTTTTCAGAATACGTTTGTTCAATACGTTCCTTCAAACTGGGGAAGTGGTTCAGCAAATGATGAAAATCTTTGGCATCCAAAATCAAAAGGTGAGTTTTCTCGACTGCAACGTAATTCGCCTGAAACGTCGCTCTTTCCATTAATGACTTTGCGCCAAAGAAGGCTCCTTGTCTCAAATGGTTCTCGCCTTCTTCGTCTTTTCTTCTAATTGTACCAGATACAATCAGGTAAAGTTTCTCTGCCTTTTCACCGTCATAAACAATTAATCTACCGCTTTCAACAACCTGAGAGCGAAGCCGTTTAGCAATACTATTTATAAGGTTTGCATCTAGTCCATGAAAAAGTGGAACATTAGCAACTAAGCCCCATCGAATAACAAAATCCCGTCGGTGAATTTCATTTGCAAAACCGGACGCAATAATACCAATAGGTAAAGCATATACACCAACCCCCATAATCATAATAACAACACCAAAAACTTTACCCCAAACCGTGAGAGGCACCACATCACCATATCCAATTGTTGTTAAAGTGGCAAAAGCCCACCACATAGCCGAAGGAATATTACCAAATGCTACGGGTTGGACTGTGCGTTCAAGATAGTACATGATGCTAGAAGCGAAAAGGACCAGCCCAAGTATGATAATCAAAGTCGCGATCAAAGCGCGTCGCTCAGCATAAAAAACTTTCCCCAAAGAAGTAAGTGCCGGAGAATAGCGCATTAATTTAAATAATCTTAGAAATCTGAAAATACGCAAGAATCGTAAATCAAATCCTACAAATGAGAATAATATTGTTGGGGCAATTGCGATAAAATCTATTACCATTAGAGGAGAAAATAAGAATCTTATTCTAAAGTTATTCTTGCCTCTTACATTTGGTTTTGATCGATATTCAACACAAGTCCAAACGCGTAGAAAATATTCTATTATAAAAATACCGAGTGAAAAGAGCTCAAAATACAAAAACTCTTTTGAATATTCTATGCTAATTGGCTGAACTGTTTCCATCGCAACCGCAAAAATATTCAACAGAATTAAGATGACCATAAAGGCATCAAAAAAATGACCCGCTGAGTGACCACTGCCGCCAATCTCAATAATGTTAAATATATTTAGTCTTAGACTATTGTCTTTCTGCATTTAATTATTTCAAATATCCTGAAATGTTACCCGATTATATTTTCTATAGCTTTTATGGCTTCTTTCGCATTACTGCCGTCTGGACCGCCTGCTTGCGCCATATCCGGTCGACCGCCCCCACCTTTACCGCCAACCGCGACGGCACCAGCACGCACCAAGTCAACTGCGCTAATTTTTTCTTTTAAATCATCGGTGACAGCAGTTAAAACCGCTGCTTTACCTTCATTGACAGCGATAAATGCAATTACACCGCTTCCGATACGTTTCTTCGCATCATCAGCAAGGCCACGCAGTTCTTTTGCCGGAATGCCTTCAAGAACTTGGCCAAGAAATTTAACACCCGCTATCTCTTTAAATTCATCACCATCAGATTGAGTCCCACCACCGAGAGCAACTTTCTTTTGAAGTTCAGCGATTTCTTTTTCCATAGTTTTGCGCTCATTAAGTAAAGTACTTAACCGCCCAACCAAATCAGATGATGTTGTCTTTAACGTAGATAATGCATCAATCAACAATGCTTCTTGATCTGCTGAATAATCACATGCAGCATCCCCAGTTAAAACTTCTAATCTACGAACACCAGAAGAAACGGCCCCTTCAGATATGATTTTAAAATACCCTATATCACCAGTACGCTGAACATGAGTGCCACCACATAATTCAACGGAATAATCTTTACCGTCAACCGCTTCACCCATTGCAACCACACGGACTTCATCGCCATATTTTTCACCGAATAATGCCATAGCTCCAGCTTCAATCGCCTCATCAGGTGTCATTAAGCGTGTTGTTACCTCAGTATTCTGACGAATAATGCCGTTAACTTCATCTTCTACCCTTTTAATTTCATCTGCTGTTACGGCCTTTGAATGGCTAATATCAAAACGCATTTTATCAGCGGCAACCAAGGACCCCTTTTGTGTCAAATGGTCACCAAGATTATTTCTAAGCGCCGCATGTAAAATATGGGTAACGGAATGATTGGCTCGGATTTTATCACGGTTAATAACATTGACGTTCATTTCAACAATGTCATCATTTTTAATAGAACCCTCAATAACTTTTCCCAGATGCACATGTAACGCGCCTAGTTTCTTTTCCGTATCCGTAATTTCAACAAGTGCGCCCTGTTCGGTTTTAAATGTTCCGATATCACCAACCTGGCCACCACTCTCACCATAGAATGGCGTTTGATTGACAAGAATTGCCACGTCATCACCTGCTTTTGCCTCGTCAACAACATCATCATTTGAAACAATCTGTAAAACCTTACCTTCTGTATGAGTAGTGCTATACCCAACAAACTCTGTTGCACCAAATTCTTCTTGTGCTTCAAACCATACAGCTTTGGTCGCGCTAGAACCCGACCCTTTCCATGCACCGCGTGCCTCCGCTTTTTGTCTTTCCATAGCGGCATTAAACCCAACTTCATCAACCGACATATTTTTCGTGCGAAGAGCGTCTTGCGTGAGATCAAGTGGAAATCCAAATGTGTCATATAGTTTAAACGCTACTTCACCGTCTAATTCACCATTTTCGACAAGCCCATCAATTTCTTCATCAAGGAGACGCATACCGAGATCTAGTGTTTTACGGAACCGTTTTTCTTCAAGAAGCAAAGTTTCGCCTACCAATGCTTCTGCACGGATGAGTTCAGGAAAAGCTTGCCCCATTTCCCCAACGAGTGCCGGAACTAAACGATGCATGAGCGGTTCTTTGCAACCAATAATATGAGCGTGACGCATTGCACGACGCATTATCCGTCTAAGTACATAACCGCGGCCCTCATTCGATGGAAGAACGCCATCGGCGATTAAAAATGAAGTAGATCTTAAATGATCCGCAATCACACGATGAGAAGTATTATGTTCACCAAACGGTTCAACGCCGCTCATGTCCGCTGAGGCCGTAATTAATTTTTTAAATAAATCAGTTTCATAATTATCATGTGTACCCTGTAAAACCGCAGCAATACGTTCTAACCCCATCCCTGTATCAATCGCAGGTTTAGGAAGGTCAATTCTTTTTCCGCCCTCTTGTTGTTCATATTGCATGAAAACAAGGTTCCAAATTTCAACAAAACGGTCACCATCTTCCTCAGGCGTGCCTGGAGGACCACCCCAAATATGATCCCCATGATCATAGAATATTTCAGAGCAAGGACCGCAAGGGCCTGTATTCCCCATGGACCAAAAATTATCAGATGTTGCAATACGGATTATACGTTCATCCGGAAGGCCACTAATTTTACTCCACAAATCAAACGCGACATCATCATCGTGGTAAACCGTTACAAGTAGCTTATCTTTATCAATTCCATAAACATTCGTGATCAATTCCCAAGCATGATAGATCGCTTTTTCTTTAAAATAATCACCAAAAGAAAAATTTCCGAGCATTTCAAAAAATGTATGATGACGCGCCGTATAGCCTACATTATCTAAATCATTATGCTTACCACCCGCGCGTACGCATTTCTGGCTAGTTGTCGCACGTTTATAAGGACGCGTTTCCATACCCGTGAAGACATTTTTAAATGGCACCATTCCAGCATTCACAAACATTAATGTCGGATCATTATCCGGCACGAGCGGGCTACTGGCCACCACTTCATGACCTGCATCCTTAAAATAATTTAGAAAGGCGCTACGGATTTCGTTGGTACTCTTCATTTTTAGTCCACTCTTTGATCTTTTATGATGACTTTTACACTTTATCCCATATTGCAGGGGATTATTCAAAGTCTTTTACCGTTCAATATCATCTAAGTCCAGTTTGCAAAACAAAAAAAGGTACCGGAGACCGGTACCTCGAAGTTTGCTGGGATAGTGTAAATATATTGAGCGTGAAGTTTATTCGTCTTCTAGCTCTGTGTCACGAATAGTACCCTCTTTAAGCATCACATCGTCAAGGATACCTGCATTAACGCGAACAGCATTTTCAATTTCAGCGGCCATTTCCGGGTTGTCTTTTAGAAAACGTTTAGCATTTTCGCGTCCTTGACCAATACGCTGACTATCATAGGAATACCAAGAACCTGATTTTTCAACGATGTTCGCCTTAACACCAAGATCAACCAATTCACCCATTTTAGAAATGCCCTGCCCGTACATAATATCAAATTCAACAACCTTAAACGGAGGTGCCACTTTATTTTTAACCACTTTTACACGTGTCTGGTTACCAACGATTTCTTCTTGTTCTTTAATCGCGCCGATACGGCGAATATCAATTCTAACCGATGAATAAAACTTAAGCGCATTACCACCTGTTGTTACTTCTGGGCTACCATACATAACACCAATTTTCATCCGAATTTGGTTAATGAATACAACCATACAATTTGATTTCGAGATAGAACCTGTAAGTTTGCGCAATGCTTGGCTCATTAAGCGTGCCTGTAACCCTACATGACTATCACCCATTTCGCCTTCTAGTTCAGCACGTGGCGTAAGAGCAGCCACACTATCAACAACCAAGACATCAACGGCACCTGAACGTACCAATGTATCAGTAATTTCCAATGCCTGTTCACCTGTATCTGGTTGTGAAATAAGCAATTCATCAAGATTAACACCTAGCTTTCCTGCATAAACAGGATCAAGCGCATGTTCCGCATCAACGAAAGCTGCAGTACCACCGGCCTTTTGAACCTCGGCCGCCACATGAAGTGCTAATGTGGTTTTACCAGAGCTTTCAGGACCATAAATTTCAATAATACGTCCCTTCGGTAGACCGCCAATTCCAAGTGCAATATCAAGTCCGAGCGAACCTGTTGAAACAGAATCAACATCTATAGAGGAATTTTGCCCCAATTTCATAATTGAACCCTTACCAAACGCACGTTCAATTTGACCTAGTGCTGCGTCTAGCGCTTTTTGCTTATCCATATTATCTTTTCCAACCAGCTTTAAATTTGATGATGCCATTTTATATCTCCTTATATCCCATATGCTTTAGTTGCTTGCAATAATAGATATGTACATGATTTGTTCTTATTTGTAAAGAATTTTTTAAGTATCTGATAATAAATGATTTAATTATATATATTTATTTTTTGTTCTTTTTAAATGAGAACAAAATTATCGTTTTAGTAAGAATTGAATATTAAAAAGAAAGAATCGGCAAAAAATAATCGCTAAAGTTAATTTTCCAATACCTCTTTAACCTGTTCCGCCAGTTGTTTAAGACTAAACGGTTTGGCTAGAAAATTAAAATCTTTGTCCATAATATTATCATCAAGAGCATCTTCAGCATAGCCGGAAATAAAGATGACCTTTAAATTTTTATCAGTTTCACGAATTTTTTTAACTAATCTTAGACCGTCCATCTGCGGCATCATCACATCACTAATCAATAAATCTAAATGAGCGTCTGTTTCTTCCATCAATTGTAAAGCGGAAACCCCGCTATCAGCTTCATAAACAGTATACCCTTTATTTTTCAAAGCACGAGAAGCAAACATTCGGACAGCATCCTCATCTTCAACTAGAAGGATTGTACTATTTCCAGTAAGATCCTTTGCCTTTTCCTCATTCTTAGCTTCATCATCGTTATCAACAACAACATCATTTTGTTCTGCAACATATTTTGGTAAATATATTTTAAAAGATGTCCCTACACCCAATTCACTTTCGGGAAAAACAAAACCATCCGTTTGCTTAATAATACCGTATACCGTCGAAAGTCCTAAGCCAGTCCCCTTACCAATCTCTTTAGTACTAAAGAACGGCTCAAAAACTTTATCCAAATGCTCCTTTGCAATACCCGTTCCCGTATCAATAACTTCAAGAAGAACATATTCACCTTTTGGAAGTAATTTATACTTCTTATTTATTTTAATGGACTCATCAACGCTTATATTGCGGGTTTTGATTTCTAATTTCCCGCCTTCCGGCATCGCATCACGGGCATTTACGCATAAATTGATAAATTCCACACCGTCATATTTTTGCCCTGTACGCTTTATAATGTTATCCTCTATGATGGATATGGGGATTTCTAAATGATTAAAATAATCAATAAAGTTGATCAAATACAAACCTCCCTAAAAAACTCTAAATTCAAAAAAACAAATATGAGTTTGATGGTTAAAAAATTAGCGATTTTTATTTTTGGCTTAACCCTCTACCATAGTATTTCAATAGCCGCACCACCTTGCGCCAAAAGATTACCTGATGATTTAGAAAAGTTTGCTGGTTTGTTCAATCGTTTGGATGCTGTATCAGATCAGGCGTCATTATATGGATACTATAAATGCCTTTCTAGAAGAGATGATATTGAGGGGCAATTCCGAAGGGGGGTGGCCTATGAAAAAGGATACGGTGTTGATCAAAATCTGCTCAAAGCTGCGAGCTGGTATAGAAAGGCAGCATTTGCAAAATATTCGACTATTAGAGTAGTTAGAGGAATTGATGAACCATTTTATAGAAAGTCCGATCCAGATGGGCATCCGGAAGCGCAATATAGGTTGGGGTTAATGTATTTGGAAGGACGAGGGAAAAGGCAGCACGACGGATTTGCCCTTTCCATGTTCAATATGGCTAGAAAGCAAGGGCACACTGAGGCGGCTAAAAAAGCTACTGAAGTAAGAAAAAGAATAAATGCAGCGAAATTGAAGCAAAAAAAGAATGATTAATTTTTCACTTTATAAATTTTGTTCGGGACGTTTTTAGCAGAAGGTAAAAACTTTAATGTTTGAAAGTTTAGGTAGATTTTTAATGAGATTTGGTGGGTACCTTACCATCGGATTCATTCTACTATTTTCATTCATTTACTTTTTTAACGATGATATTCAAGAATGGCGTAAAGGAGAGTTTAATGCCCTATCCGAAGGTGTTCATGAATATGAAGTTGAAGGTGTTCGCTTTCGTGTGCAAGGTGAATATTTATCTCCTTATTATAGGCTGCTGCATCCTGGAAAAGTTAGAGTACTAAGACTTGAAGCTAGCATGCCGAATATGATGCCTAGGTCTAGGAAGATGGATCCTGGTTTAGATGTAGGAGATTCTGATAGAATAAGGTTCGATATTAGTAAGCGTGCGAAAGAGGGAGTAATGACTGAGTTTGTGCCTGTTAGTTACCAAGACTCATTAAGGAAAATAACTTCTGAAGGTTGGGTTAGCTATAGAAACGATTTAGGTTTTTTATATTACAAAGATCTGGGTTCAAATAATGCCAGTCGCATGAGATGTGATTATGTTGATAGAGTACCTAATCCGGGATGCCATGTGACATTTTACTTATTAGATGGACTGGAAGTAAATATAAACTTTTTACTATCCGAACGACAGAAGTGGTTAGAAATAGAAGATAAAGTCAGAACAAAATTAAATGAATTTATTATAAATGGGAGCACTTAAGATATATCAAAAAATATCTATTAAAATCCTCACTATAAACGAAAAGAACCGCATCATGAGTGCGGCTCTTTTCGTTTTCTCAGCAAAAATTAACTTACATATCTCTATGCACTCTTTCGTAATTCTCATGACGTTCTTGAGATTCGATTGTCATAGTCGCGATCGGGCGTGCTTCTAATCTCTTAAGACTGATTTGTTCACCACTTACTTCGCAATATCCGTATTCTTTTTCTTCGATACGTTTAAGCGCTGCGTCAATTTTCATAATTAATTTACGTTGACGGTCACGTGTTCTAAGCTCAACTGACCAATCAGTTTCTGCTGAAGCACGGTCAGCAATATCCGGTTCTTTTAAGCTATCTTCTTGCAGATGGCTTAACGTTTCACGGGAGTCATTTATAATTGAGTTTTTCCAATCGACTAATTTTTGACGAAAATACTCTAACTGAAGATCATTCATAAACTCTTCTTTTTCGGAAGGTTCGTATCCTTCTGGTAATTCAACAGACATTGTTACCTCAAATAGTTATTGCCCAATAAAGTTGGCACAAACTACTTAAGTAAGCTGCAAAATTCAAGTAATTTTATTATAGGATAATATGAAGATTTTTTGACAGTCTATTTATGAAATATAACCATACTCATTTAAGGTATTCGAGTCTAGCGAGTTCTACTTTTGCCCTAAGCTCTATATCGTTGATTATTTGCACTAATCCTGGGTCTAAATTCTTTTCTCTTTCGGCGGCTAAGGCATTGATTATTCTAGATAACCTATCTCTGGGAATATGTCCCAACAAAAGACCATGACGTATGGCTTCAAGATGTTCGATTAACCCTTCTGCCCTCTCAACCCCTTTCGATTTGCCATCCGTTGAGGTTGGCAATTCTTATAAAGCAAGAAGACTGTTCACAGAAGTTAACGGGGCCGTACCACTCATCGCGTTCGACGCTTCCGTCTCTTCTGGACCAAGAGCCGCAATAATATTTTACGAAGAGTGTTTAAAAATAAATCCGCAGAATTCACAAGCCTTGAATAATATTGCGCCAGCCTATTACTCTATCAAAGAATATAAAAAAGCCGAAGATGCCATAAGGCTATCCATTAAGCTATCGCCCAAACCTAAATATCAGCATATGTTTTTATCTAGTCTTCTTCTGCAAGACCAAAGGCTCACTGAAGGTTGGAAAGAATACAAATGGAGCCATTATGGGAATAATTTTAACCTAACCGTCAAAAGCAATAATATACCTTATTGGAATGGGGAATGCTTAAAAAGAAAAAAAATATTTGTTTGTGGCGAACAAGGTATAGGGGATGAAATATTATTTACCTGGCAACATAAAAACCTCATTAAAGATGCTGAGAAAGTAGGTATAAGCTGTCAATCACGTCTCGTTCCTTTGTTCAGAAACAGTTTCCCTAAAGCCCAAGTAGATCAATATTATTTCAAAGTGAACCGCGAATTGGACATAGAATATATGTATTTTCCGAATTTTGATTTAAGTGAATATGATTATCAAATTATAGCGGGTGAAGTTGCTACACATTATTGGAAAGATTATAAAGATATTAAAGCCATAAATGGCTCTGCGTTATCTCCGAGTGTTCCCCGTCAAAACCTATGAGACCATTTAAAGTATTTGCATAAGAGAGGTTTTGATCTCATCGTAATGACGTAAGGAATGAAGATGAGAACTAAACCTAC
>Ga0255765_1000028_pt1 | contig 147208 bp, 163 predicted proteins | sample 041ome_8_FD_179965 | JGI IMG/M metagenome (GOLD analysis project Ga0255765, IMG submission 179965) | Coastal salt marsh microbial communities from the Groves Creek Marsh, Skidaway Island, Georgia - 041407BS metaG (version 2) | ecosystem: Environmental > Aquatic > Marine > Intertidal zone >...
TGCATTGCAAGGCGAACATGTAGTAGGTGTAGCATTGCAAGGTAGAGTCCCTTGTAAAGTTATTGGTAAGGTTGCCAAAGGTGACATGCTTGTTACAAGTGCTGTACCAGGTTATGCTATTGTCAACAACACACCAAATGTCGGACAAGTTATTGGTAAGGCAGTTGGAACAAAAGACGACAGCGAACGTGGTGTTGTTGAAGTAGTAGTAGGGAGAGTATAATGGCACAACAAACAATAAATGTAGGCACTGGAGCAAATACCGGAGGGGGAGATCCCCTCCGCAATGCAATGATAAAAATCAATGAAAACTTTACAGAAGTTTATGCAGACATTGCAGGATTAGCAGATGGACAAGTCAACACTGATATCAAAGGCAGTGTGTTTGCAGACGATAGTACATTACTTGTAGACGCTGTAAACGGCATTATACCAGGATATATTAGCATTGTAACATTGCAAACTGAAGTAGCAGCAAGTGCGGATTTTGATGCATTTAAAGCAAGAATAGCAGCATTGTAAATATACGATAAATATACAAAACAATAGGATAAAAGAATGGCAAATAGATTTCCACTAGTAGTAGACACAAATGACGGTAACAGACTGAAAGAAATCCCTAGTGGCGACTCATTAGATTTTTCAAGTGTTGGCATTGCTAACCTAACTAGTCTAAGCGTAAGCGGATCACTAAGCGGTAGTACATTATCTACCACCGGAAACGTTTCCTTAGGCGGTACATTAAATGTAACTGGTGCTAGTACAATAACCACACTGTCAGCAACTACAATGACTGCAACTTCGCTAACACTCAATGGGAATCTTGTTGTTCCGCAAGTACAAAGTGATTGGACTGAAACAGATACAAACAGTGCTGCATTTATTCTCAACAAACCAGATCTTCAAGCTATTGACAACCTAGATGATATCGGAGACGTTTTTGTTGCCGATGCTGTTTTAAATGATGTATTAAAATATGACGGAACAAGTTGGCAGGCATCACCAGAAGCAGGCGGTATAGGATTTGCTGATTTTAGTGTTGTAACCAATCCAGCAAGCGGTCAAGGTAGTTTGATATATAATGCTGCCGGTGTGTTTACATTTACTCCGGCCGATGCACTAACTACAGGTTCTAATATTAGTTTACTAACCAATGATAGTGAATTTACAACCATTGCTGAGATTAATTCAAACAACTATTTACAACAAAGCGATGTTATTGGTAGCGGAAGAATTACAGCTACAGCAGCAAGCGGACAAGTTACACTTACATTTGATGCAACAGGTTTGTTAACAATTGAAACTGACACACTTGCAACTGTTACAAGCAGAGGTGCAACCACTACAACGGCGCTCGAAGCAGATGCATTTAATCAAGCACCTACAAGTACAAGCACTAACACACTAAAAGATGTGAGCATAGAAACACTTGATATTTTAACAAGTATTACAAGTACAGCAGCCAACTTTAGTACAGGCGGTAGTATAAGTGCAAACACAGGTACTGTCACTGGAAATACAGTAACAGCTCTAAGTACATTAAATGCATCGACAGTTGCAGGAGTTGGATCTATAACGAATACTGCTACAATTTCGGTAAACCCAGGAACAAACAATGCTCTTAAGATCGAAAGCGGGAGGCTAGAACTACTAGCAACCACGTTACCACCAACAAGTCCAGTAGCAGGACAAATTTTCTATGATGGCGGTGCATTCTACGGATATGTAGGCGACAACGGCAGCGGAAGTGCTGGCGCTGTAATGTTTCCAGCGTTTAACTCAATACTTGGATTACAACTTCCTGCATTTGAAAATGCTGATTTGCCAAGCGCAGCAGAAGGATCCAATGAAGGAATGATAGCATGGGATTTAACAAATAGTAGTGTTGTAGTATTTAATGGAACAAGTTGGTCAAACGTATAATACTAGTTTCTGATAAATATGTATAACAGGAGACTAACATGGCAATTCAAGATATTAATGTAGGATTACTTGCTAACGACGGCACAGGCGATGATTTACGAGAAGCATTTATTAAGGTAAATCAAAACTTTGACGAGCTAGATTTAAAAGTATCAGCCGTCACAGAAATCTCAGCAGAAAATATTGGCGATGCTGGTTACGGAATATTTGCACAAGAAGTTTCAAATACGTTCCAGTTTAGAAAACTATTAGTCGATCCATTATATTCAGATACGATGAGTATACGTATTAGTGATGACGGCAACAATGTTTATCTAGCTAGTGCAACTGGGTATACTAGAATAACTGACGGAACTACAAGTGCTGTTGTATCTCCAACGACTTTTATTACAATCAATGGTACTGGTGCTGCACAAGCAACAGTAGCAGGCGGCGTTGCCCCTAGTATAACAATAGATAGTTTGCTTTCGAGAGAAACAACTCCAACACTTAATGCAACACTAAATGCTAATAGTAATCCTATTACTAACATTACTTCTCTTAATGATATTACTATGGCAGAACTCGAACAAGCGTTTGAATGGGACTTTGGAGACCTAACAAGAAATAGAACTAGCATCATTGATTTTATTTTGAAATCAGTAGATGTTGACTTTGGTACATCTCAAGATGTATTCTCTCCTGCAGATGGCACTGCTGATTTTGGAAATAGTAACGCAACATTCGATGAAGCTTTGTAAGGGGATATAAATGGCACTACCAAGCTGGACTAAAATATCAGGATCAGAACTTGCAAGTATACAAGAAAGAACTGATGTTAGCATTGCATTACCGCTAGAAGAAACAAGTGATATAACAGTTACGCTGATATCTGGTGCATTGCCAACTGGACTTCGTATTAATGATTATCGTATAAAAGGTGTTGCAGTCGAAGTTAGTAAAACCACTGAGTTTGAGTTTGTTTTGAGAGCAAGTAATATTGAAGGAATAGCTGACAGAACTTACAAAATCGTAGTTGAAGGAGCCGATGCTCCTGTGTGGCAAACACCCGAAGGTGAACTAGGATTAACTAGAAGTTTCAGAAATCAATACTGGGTCGATACTCTTAATACCGAGTGGGGAATATATGAATCAAATGCTGGTAGCAGTTGGTTGGCTGTTGATGTTGATGTGTACGAAACTATTCCGAGTAGAGAAACAGGTAATAGTGGCGACTATGCTTATGTAAGCAGTTTAAAACAGTTTTGGTATAAAGTCGATACACGCTGGTATAGAATAAACACAACACAAATACAAGGCATACTTGGTAATGATAAAACACTTGCTATTTCAAGTACTGTGCCTAATCCTAACATAGATGATTTTTGGTTCAACACCAATAAAAGCAACGACGGATTAAATCTAGTATTAAGATATTGGGACGAAGTTGCAATGGTATGGAAGCCACTAGATTATGTTGTAAGTAAAACACCTCCAATATCACCGTTTGAAGATCAGATATGGGTTCACATTTTTGATGATACATTTGACTTTCAAATAAAAGTTTATAATGACAGCGAAAATATTTGGGAACTGGTTGATGCTACTTATAGTACAACTCCTCCAGATAGACTTAATATTGCTTACTTTATTTTAGACAGCAGCATAGTTGACTTTCAGTTAGAAGCAATAGATAGAGATTTAACAACTGGACAAAGTCTAAGATATTTTATTGCAGATGAAGACGGAGAGTTGCCTCCAGGTCTGAAACTTACAGAGGATGGAAAAATATCAGGTATTGTTGATCCATTATTATCTTTGGATGTGGATGACGCAGCAGGGTATGACACCGGCGAGTACGATACTGTACCATTGGACTTGGTTGTATTGGACGACGATGGCTACGATAGTTATTTTTATGACACTACATTTTATGGATTTAGTACACCAACGAGACGTCCAACAAAACTAAATCGCAAGTATACCTTTTCTGTAACAGTCGAAGATGATACTAGTTTTAGCAAACGTGAGTTTAGTATTTTTGTTGTAGGAGATGATTTCTTACGTGCAGACAATACTATAATGAAAGCTGCCACAGGATTATTTACAGCAGATAATACATATCTACGCAAACCAGTATGGCTAACATCTGGAAATCTTGGAGTTAAGAGAGCAGAAAACTATGTTACCATCTTCTTGGATGTATACGATCCAAACTCCTTACTAGGTCAAATAAGCTACAATCAGCAACCATTTAATGACGATGGTACTCCAAGTGTACTACCTCCAGGGTTAGTACTTGATGGAATCACAGGAGAACTAGCAGGAACAATACCATATCAACCCGCTGTTAATAGAGAATACAAGTTTACTGTTGAAGCATTGAGACAAGAAGTAGATAGCGATGATGTAGTAGAAATAAATATCGGTGTATATGAAGATACACTCACTGGCACATCTCAAATAAAAATAAACAAACTTCCTATTAGTAGGGACGACGGTGTCGACGATCTATTAAGCCTCATTGAGCAAGACATAGTTATTGATAATCTAAGTTACACTGTAAGAAGTGTTAACAATGAAAATTCTGAATACGACTTATTAAATCTTAGTAGACCTTTAGAGCCAACATACAAAGCTAAACGTATTAAAACTGCATATAATAATGCCATTGGACAGGATTATATATACATACTTGATGACGGCGATAATAGAGTAGATGCTTGGAAAAATAAAACACTAAAATATAGTGCATCTGAAGCATATACTTTAGTAGATAATGATAAACAAAACATTCTTGGAACAACTATTACACGCAAATGGCATACTATGGTAAGATACACTATCGATGCTGGTGATAGTTCAGGAAACTTAGATTTAAACTACGGTGTTGCTAATATAGTTGATACGGGCGATTATGTAGCAGATTTTGAAACTTGGCTAGCAGGCAAAGGGATTGATACTACATACTTGTACAAAAGAGTAAGCTCAACACCTACACAACTAATATTTGATATCCCACGTAACTCTATTGTTGAAAATACTATTATGAATCAAAACCTGTTTCATACCGATGACAGTGTGTATGGAAACTTGGAAATAACTCGTGGGCAACAGTTCTTTAAAGTATTTTTAGATAACACACTGCAACGTGCATTTAATCTATCAAATACGTTAGACGAACAATCAGGTCCGCAGATTACATTAGGAGTGTTTAAAGATACACTGATTACTAAAAAAATCGGTGTAACAAATGTTGATACTATAAGCACTATAAAAACATTCACTGTAAATATATTAGGAGAAGTTGATAGTACAGTAGCATGGATAACCAAGCCAGACTTGGGTACTATTCCTGCTAATAGAACAAGTTACTTACAACTAGTGGCTAATACTACGTTGGCAGGTAGTAATTTAAGATATGATTTAGTTGGAGGAAAGTTGCCCAACGGATTAACACTAAAACGTGATGGCGAAATAGTTGGAAAGCCCAATCAGTATACAACTGGAACAACATTAGGTTTGACCACTATTGATACTAGAACAACAACATTTGATAATAGCACTACAACCATTGATAGAAAATATGTATTCAAAGTTCTAGTACGTGATTTGTTTGGTTATAGTAACAGTATACAAGAGTTTACACTAAATGTTACAGATACAGATGATAAAGTATATTCAAATGTGTTTATCAAGCCATACTTAAAACCATCACAGCGTACAGTTTTTAACAACTTTATCAACGATTACACAATATTTACACCTGAAAGTATATATCGTCCCTACGATGAAAACTTTGGTCTTAAGAAAGACTTAACAACGTTGGTATATGCAGGCGTTGAATCTAAAAAGTTAGCTAACTTTGTTGCTAGTACAGCATTAAATCATAAACGCAAACGTTTTGTATTTGGAAACTTAAAAAGTGCAGTTGCTAAAAAAGAAGGAACAAATGAAGTTTTATATGAAGTTGTGTATGTTGAAATAACAGACCCACAACAGCCAACCAAAGGTAATACAGCAGTATCGATAACATCGCCTACTGCAAACGATTTAAAAATAAATCAAGTTAAACTTGAAGTTAAAGATGATCAAAGTGCAGCAGAGATCGGACTCGATACGTTTCGTATAACAATGCGTGAAGGTGATCCAGTAAGAATAGCTGCTAGTAGTGGTAGTATTTCTATTACGACACGAAGTGGTGAAGTTGATGTTCCAGCACTTGGACAACTTGAAATAGTTTTAAACTCAGGACTAGTGATTGTTGTTAGAAGCAGTTCAACCACATCAACATCAAGTGGAGACCCATTTAGATTTAGGCCAAAAACAAATGTACTAACAGTTGACAATGTTGGTGTAAAAACAAGTCAAACTCAAAATGTAAAAAGATTTATTAGTAACATAGGAAATATGAGAAAACGTATTGCTGATATTGGTGCAAATGATAGACAGTTTTTACCTTTATGGATGAGAAGTAGTCAAACAACTACTGGTCAAGAGCTTGATTATATAACAGCAATGCCTATATGTTATTGCAAACCAGGAACAAGTGCAAGTATTATTGAGAATATTAAAAATGCAAACTTTGATTTTAGTCAGCTAGATTATGACATAGATAGATATATAGTTGATAGAACAGAAAATAACGAAAACCAACAGTTCATTCTGTTTAATGATTACAAACTAAATGTATAAATACTGTTGCTAGAGAGGAAATAACATGGCAAGTAATATTGTACCCGATACAATCGACGATACATATCCAGTCGCTGGACAGGATAATAATAGTCAAGGATTTAGAGATAACTTCAACATTATAAAAACAAACTTCACGAGTGCAAAAAGTGAAATTGAAACCTTGCAGGATAATACTGCTAAAACAAATGCAGACAACGTATTTTTTGAAAACACTCTTTCTAGATATACCAAGCTACAAGAAACTACAACACACGTTGGTCCTACTAATGTCAGTAGTGCTACGCCGTTGAGTTTTGATGCTGGACATTTTTATACGATAGTAGCTTCAAACGATGTTACATTAACACTTGAAGATTGGCCTACAAATAATGAATATGCTGAAATGTTGATACAAGTGTATGGCGACGGTGCTGTTAATAGAACAGTAACTTTTGCATCAACTTATAGTGCAGGTGCAAGTCAGATGAGAGTTGACGGAAGCACTGAGTTTGGCGGCGGCGCAGCTATTACAACAAATACAGTAGTAACTCGTAGTCATCTTGTCAAAGCATTTACATATGATAATGGAACAAATGTTTTCCTACAATATTTAGGAACATTTGCAAACGTATGATACATCCTCATCAGCCTGATTTAAGTGAGTTTACAGATACACAACTTGAAGAAAAGCTACTCAAGTTGAATCATATGTATTTCATAACCGATAATTCTGATGTAAGACAGCAGATAATTTTGTTAATAGATGGCTACAAACTTGAAATAGAAACTCGTAGAGCAGCAGCTAGAAGAAAACAAATTGAAGATCAAGAAGATAATTCACTTGACGATTTAATAAATGTAAGTTAAACTTACTGTATGCTAATGAAAACAGACACTCTCGGTATCCCACGGTTTACAAACAAAGACTTAATTAACATGATCTATTCAGGTAATGCTGACAAAGTACACGTTGTGCTGTGTAGCGAATCTGATGAAATAGACAAATTCAATGCCGCTATGGAAGAGCAAGGCTTTGATAAACTACAAAAGTATATCCCATTAGATGTAGATCAAAAGACTTTTGACGGTGTATGTCAAAGCGAATGGTTTATGCCTGACAAATATAAAGAACTTGATATAGGTGCAGATATAATGTCACGCCTAATGCTCAATATGCAAATCTTTGATGCGTATGACATGCAAGAAACAGTAGAATGGACTAGAGTTTGCGAAGAAATTGAAGCGTTTAGAGAGCGTGGTATGTTTGATCTGCTACGCTATATGGTGTATCTTGTAGACTTTATGCGTGAGAATAACATTGTATGGGGTGTAGGACGTGGATCAAGTGTAGCAAGTTATGTGCTGTATTTGATTGGAGTGCATCGTATTGACAGTATTAAATACAATTTAGATTGGCGTGAATTCCTGCGATGAATATATACTTGATTCAAGCAAGTGATAATCATGGACCAAATAAATTTTTACCACTTGCAATAGGTTATCAATGGTGCTATGGTAAAAACGACAACTGGACACTCAAAGATGTACTAATAGAAAAAACAGAACCTGTAGATTATGCAGCAACTATGGAATCTCCTGATCTAGTTGCTATGAGTAGTTATGTATGGAACTGGGAATACAATAGAGAACTCGCAAAACAAATCAAACGCAAGTTTAGACAGTGCAAAGTTATAACAGGCGGCCCACAAATAAACAAATACGATCCTGACTTTTTTGACAAGCATCCTATGTTTGATGCGTTTGTACATGGCGAAGGTGAAGAAGCATTTAAAAGCATACTTGCAGGCGACGATTGGGAAACTATACCAAACGTACAAACACTGTATCATATGCCAGAGCCAGCAGTGCGTAGGAAAAACATAAATGATATACCTTCGCCTATACTAGAAGGCTTTTATGAACCTATTATGGCAAAGTATCCTGAGGACACCATGTTTCAAGTTACTTGGGAAAGTTTGCGGGGCTGCCCATACCATTGCAGCTTTTGTGATATAGGTGAAAGTTACTGGAATAAACTTACATTGTTTGATATGGAACGTTGTAAAGCAGAAATAGAATGGATGGGTAAAAACCGTATTGAATATGTTAGCGTGTGCGATAGCAACTGGGGCATGTTGGATAGAGATTATGAACTAACACAACACGTATTAGAAACAAAGAAAAAATACGGATACCCCAAATGGTGGGATGCAACTTGGAGTAAAAATAATCACGATAAAAACTATGCGATAGCAAAATATGCACACGATAGTGGCGTTGATATTTTCAAAGGTATTACAGTAGCATTACAAAGTTTTAACGATGATACATTAGAACATGTAGATAGATTTAATTTGGACTTTGACGAACTTAAAAAATATTTTGATCAGTATAAAAAAGATGGTATTAAAACTTATAGCGAACTTATATGGCCATTGCCTGGAGAAACATTCGATAGTTTAAAGTCTGGTATACAGCAACTTATAGATGCAGGACAAGACAACTATCTCATGATACACCCATTAGTTGTTACTGACAACTCTCCAATGGGTAACAAAACATATCAAGAGCAGCATGGTTTAGATGTGCGTAAGATAGCATTAGACACTGTGTATTTAGATGCAGATGAAAAATATATTACGGAATACACTGATGTAATATACGCTACAGACACAGCAGACCACGATACAGTTATCGAAGGGCACATGTATAGTTGGTTAGTAATATTAATGTATTACTATGGTTGGGGACATTATCTTGCTAAGTACATGCGTAAGCAAAATATTTTAGAAACTGACCTGTATTATAAACTATTTGAATGGATCAAACACAATCCGGGATTATTACATGACGAATACATAGAAACTAAAAAAAGTTTTGAAGATGTATATGCAAAACGTGCATTGTGGGGTAGACAAGCATTTGGTGAAGACGATATGCTTTGGGAATACAAAGGCGCAAGTAGTGCAAGGATAAGTAAAGCAGTATATAGACTAGAAACAGATTTATATAACTTTTTATTAAGTACAAAACTAATATCGGAATGGAAAGTACGTGATATCGTTGCTCTCAATCTTAGAATGTGCAGAGAAAAAGATATAGAATATCCTATTACTGTAACTGTTTTAAAAGAAGTTGCACGTGATATGGTAGGTATTGATGCAGATCGTATACATATTGATCATTTTGATAAGACAACACCAACAAATGATTGGCACAGAACAGCATATCATTATCAAAGAAAAATAGGATACTGGAAATGCAATGCATCAAAAAATAAAAAACCACTTGACATATGTCATAAGTAGTTATAGTATAATAATTGGAGATACGTAAACATGGGAACTAGACAAAAAGGTCGTAAAACATACAGAAGTATGCAAGGCAGAGTTGTAGACTTAGATATGTTGATTAAAAGAAATGAACTTACTCCTGCCGTCGGCAATGCTAGAGTAAATGCTAGAGGCGACGAGCTAGGACCAGGTGGAAAAATTATCCGTAAACGAGAAGAAGTTGTAAAGGATTATTATAGTACAGGAAGTGAACCTGTACAACATGAAAAAAGTGCAGCTCAAACTGAAGAGCTAACACAAGCAGAACAAGAAGAGTTGATGGCGTTTGATGAAGAAGTTGTTCCCGCAAAACCAAAAGCATCGCCTCCTAAATCAACTCCAACTCCTAAACCCATAACAGCCCAGATTCAAGATGAATGGGTCGAAGACGAAGATGGCAATTTTATAAAAAAAGGTGATTAATGGCATTAAACATGAATACAATACAAGGTACTCTAACTCCTATTAATGATAGAGTAATTGTAAGCAATATGTACTTTGGAGAGCAAACTCTTAAAAGTGGAATTATTATTAGTGATGATAACGGATCAACTCGTGGTATCTATCCACGCTGGGGACAGGTACATGCAAAAGGTCCTAAAAATGATTCAGCATATCAGATCGGAGATTGGGTATTGATTGAACACGGTCGTTGGACTCGTGGTGTAAAAATTGATGAAGGTTCGGGAGAGTTAGAACTGCGTATGGTAGATGCAGATTGTATCTTAGCATTTAGTAATGAAAAACCCACTGGTGTACAGTTTGGTAAAGAATACAACGATGGCGATCATGCAACGATTAGTCCAGAATCATTTGGAGCCGGCGCATAATGACAAACCCATTTAAAGATATTGACACGTTTCATACAGCGTGTGACCAAGAGCCCAGTGCAGCAAACTACAAAATGTATTTGTCGCTTGTTGACGAAGAAGTAAGCGAACTTGTAGAAGCAGTTTTAGCAGATGACCAGGTAGAACAACTCGATGCACTTGTAGACATTCTTGTTGTAACTATGGGTGCTATTCGTGCAGGCGGCTTTGACGGAGAAGGCGCATGGAAAGAAGTAATGGACACAAACTTTGCTAAGATTGATGCAGAAACAGGCAAAGTACGCAAGCGTGAAGACGGCAAAGTGCTAAAACCAGAAGGTTGGCAACCGCCACAACTTGCACAGTTTGTAGGCTAAATACTACAAAGGAGAACTGCTGTGAATAAATCTGATATCAAAAAAGCAATCATTAGAAGTCAACATTGTCAACGTAACTGGGATTTAAGTAAAACTATTCCAGATGAGGATATCGAGGTTATTAGAACAGCCGTTGCCGATTGTCCTAGTAAACAAAATGTAGCATATTACAAAGTTATATTTGTTACAGATAGAGATAAGATTGAACGTATATATCAAACAACCAACGGTTTTATCTCTAACTTTCAAACAAATGAAACTGTTACAAACAGTCAGGTATTAGCAAATTTGTTGGTCGTATTTGCAGAATCAAACGAAGAACCAAAAGAAAATATTTTTGGAGATGTATTTGTTCCAAGCAAGGATTTAGAAAAGCCCGAAGACTTGCTCAAAGACAAACACATGGCAGTGGGTATTGCAGCAGGATATGCAAATATTACAGCAAGTATGCTAGGTTATAGCACAGGTTGTTGCGCATGTTTTGATCCTGCACAAGTTGCAGAAATATTAGATATTGATACACATGTACATTTGTTGATGGGTATAGGATTCAAAGACGAAACTCGTCCACGACGTGAACATCACGCAGAGGATTTTGTTTTTCCTACCAAGAAGAAACAAAAAATACAAGTGGATAAATGCTAAACGGTAGAATACTTAAAAACGAAAAAATACTAGTTCATGCATTACAATGGTATATCGGTCATAGTTGTAACTTAACTTGTACAAACTGTAGTAACTTTAATAACTTTGCTATTAGTGGACAAGAAAAGTTTAGTGACTTTGCAAGAGAAGCACAGAGATGGAGTGAAAAACTTCATGTAAATGATTTTGGTATTATTGGTGGCGAACCTTTTACAAACAATGATTTAGACAACTGGGTTCACGGATTACGTGATGTATTCACTTGTAGAGATTTTAGAGTGGTAACAAACGGGACTTTATTATCTAAACATGCAGATAAAATGAAAGCCTGGTTTGACAGAGGAGTTACTGTAGAACTTAGTTTTCATTCTCAGGATCATGTTCCAAAAGCATTTGCAATTATTGACGAAGTACTAGACGGCAAATACGAAAAATATACAGTAACAAAAAACAACTTTATCAAAGATCAAGCACGCCATGCTGGGTGCTATTATGAAGAAGCTATTCTTGTAGGGGATCATCCAGCATTTATAATAAACTATAAAGACAAGTTTATGCCATGGGGTGTAAAAAGTATCGACAACGGTGTTTATAACTTTTATGAAAGCGATAGAGAACAGGCACACACTGCATGTTGGCACAATGACTGTCCGTATATATATAAAGGTAAAATGTACAAATGCGGTACTGTTGTAGGAGCACAAGCGTTTGTTAAGAAATATCCTGTAAGAAAACAGGATAAAGATCTATATGAAAGCTATAAACCCATTGATGCATTTTCAAATACACTAGAAGAACAGGTATCTGCACTTTCAAATAGTGTACCACAATGTGTATTATGTCCTATTAACTCTGGTAGTGTAGAAAAGATTTCACTTGACAAAAAGAAAATTATGCCGTAGTATAAAATATACAAAACAACAACGAGGCATATTATGATTCACGCAATGATCGACTTAGAAACACTAGATGTAACTCCACAAGCAACTGTGCTTACAGTTGGCGGTGTAAAGTTTGATCCCAACAGTGATGCTGAACCACACAGTGAGTTTTACTACAAACTGGATTTAGACTCACAAGATCGTAGTGTAAATGATAGCACTATTGCTTGGTGGGGTCAGCAGGATCAAAAAGTGCAAGACGAAGCATTTGGCACTGAAGGACGAGAGCACGTTGATGTGTTCTTAGACAGTCTTCCAAAGTGGATGGTAGGTGTAGATGTGCTGTGGGGACACGGCTACGGATTTGATATTACCATCATTGAAGATATGCTACGGCAGCGTGGAAAGAATATTCCATGGCAGTTTTGGCAAGTGCGTGATAGTCGTACATTGTTTGCACTAGCAAAAGTAGATCCACGTAAAGCAATGCAAAGTGATCTACACAACGCACTAGCGGATGCTTACTTTCAAGCAAAAGGTGTACAAATGGTATATAAGGAACTTGGACTATGAGAATCGACGGACTTACACAAGAACAATGCAATATGCTTGATGAAATGTGGAAACGAGATTCTACAGACGAATTGTTTGCATTTTTTGCAACACTTCCACAGAAGAAGTTTGAAATGGCTATGACACTGCACAATATGATGTTACAAGAATTATGCGAAGACATGGTCAAAGTAGAAGATGGAAAGCAACTATTAAAAAATATAGGAGTTAATGTTGCTTAGATGGTATGAATTTTGGGTGAAGAAAAGAATGACGACGATAGTTAATTTGAATAACATTGGCAAGACGACAGAAGAACGGCGTGAGGCTATAATGTGGTTATACACAAAGTATGGCCCTACCATTCAAGGTAAGTGGAAAGTTCGTGGATTGTCAGAAGTTGTTTTTAAAGAAGATAAACACGCAACATATTTTAGTTTGAGGTTTGCATGATACGGTGGTATGATTATCCTATAGCATTTTTAGTAGCAAGTGCAATGATTAATGCTTTTTTCACCATCCCTATCTTAGGTGCATTTATTGCTTATGGTGTACATGAACTTTGGATGGATATATATTGTCAATGGAGGTTGAAACAAGAAGATGGAAAATAGTCCTATTAACACACTACAACAACTGATGTGTATTACTATGGAAGAGTGCGGTGAACTAACGCAACGCTGTTCAAAGATGATGCGCAAGTTTGAAACAATCGAAGATGCTACAGAAAAACAGCGTGTAAAACTGTTAGAAGAAGCAGGCGATGTGTTGTGTATGATTGAACTAATGGTAGAACATGGTCTCTTGACAAATGAAGAATTAGGTGTTAGAGTAAATGTAAAGCGAGATAAACTAAAGACTTGGAGCGATCTTATAAAATGACTAGACTTCGTAAGAAAAGACTGTTACTATTAGCTAAACACGGTGGAAACCACAAGCGTTGGTACAGTCAGTATTGCGAACTTATAAAAGAAGATCTAGTAACCTGGCAGTTTGGATTTGCCGCACTTACTCAGAAAGGTCGTATCGAAATGCAGGATTGTCATGAAGATTAAAATAAGTTGTTACCGTGATCGTTGTACGAGTTATGTCCACGACCGCTATATGAACAAAAAGTATGGCTACACCGATTGGCCTGAAACACAAACACGTTTTGAAAACTTTGTAGAAAAGACGGAAGATGTGTTGCAGTGGATTTACGACCATACGATCAACTTTACACTTGATAAGCGTAACAGTCAAAAAATCCGTGTGCGTATAGACCGCTGGGATACTTGGAGTATGGATCATACTCTTGCTCCTATCATCCTGCCTATGCTAGTGCAGTTGAAAGAAACAAAACACGGCGCTCCTATGGTAGACATGAAAGATGTTCCAAAAGAACTACGTGCTACTAAAAAGCAACTAGATGCACACAGAAAAAATGGCGATGTTGATCCAAAACACTGTGAACGCTGGGATTGGGTGCTGGACGAAATGATTTGGGCGTTTGAACAAAAGTGTCGTGACGATTGGCGAGAAGATTACTATGGTCCGTATATCGAAAGCGAGGATGATAATCCTCTAAGCGGACACTTTGAATGGGTTGATGACGAAGGTCGTAACGCTCACCAAGCTCGTATGACCAACGGTTTTAAGTTGTTTGGAACTTACTTTGAGAACTTGTGGGACTGATAGGATGAAAAAACTTTGGAGACTGTGGGCAAAAAGCCTCGGTGAGAAAGTTGGAGAAACAGACAGCCAAGCAGACAGTGTGGCTGTTATTAGAACCATTTGGTGGTTGACACATATGGTAACTTGCTTTATGATTATTATACATAATGGCGCAAAATTAGGATGGTGGTTAAATTGAAAGAACTCTGGGTAGAAAAATATAGACCTAAAACAGTAGATGGGTATGTGTTTCGAGATGAAGCACAAAAAGCACAAGTAAACACTTGGATCAAAGACGCAAGCATTCCGCACTTGCTGTTTAGTGGCAATGCCGGAATTGGTAAAACAACACTTGCTAAACTGTTGTTCAACGAACTTGATGTAAATCCTCTTGATATTCTTGAGATCAACGCAAGTCGTACAAACAGCGTTGAAGATGTGCGAGACAAGATTGTTTCGTTTGTACAGATGATTCCGTTTGGTGACTTTAAAGTTGTACTACTTGATGAGGCTGATTACTTGTCGCCAAACGCACAAGCAGCACTACGTGGTGTTATGGAAGAGTATCATACTACAGCACGTTTTATTCTAACATGCAACTATCCCAACAGAATCATTCCTGCGATTCACAGTCGTTGTCAAGGGTTTCATATCGCTAAAGTTGATCAAACAGAATTTACTGCCAGAGTTGCAACTATTCTTATCACAGAAGGTATTACTCCAGACTTGGACACACTGGACACTTATGTAAAAGCAACATATCCAGACTTGCGCAAGTGTATCAACATGGTACAAATGAATAGTGTAGACGGCGAGTTGATATCACCACAAGAAGGCGACAGCGGCGAAGCTGACTGGAAACTTGAAATGGTTGAACTGTTCAAAGCAGGCAAGATTCATGATGCAAGAAAACTGTTGTGCGGCGCGGTACGAGCAGAAGAAATGGAAGAGATTTATCGCTGGTTGTATGACAACATTGAGTTGTTCGGAACAGATGCTCAACAGGATCAAGCAGTGCTAATTATTAAGCAAGGGTTAGTTGATCATACACTTGTTGTAGATCCAGAGATCAACTTAGCAGCAACACTTATTCGACTAGGAGCACTATGACATATATTGTAAATGATGCATGTATTAAATGTAAACACATGGATTGTGTAGAAGTTTGTCCAGTAGATTGTTTCTACGAAGGCGAAAACATGCTGGTTATTAATCCAATAGAATGCATTGACTGTGGCGTCTGCGAGCCGGAATGTCCTGCAGATGCAATTCTTCCTGATACAGCACCTGGTGCAGCAGAGTGGGTTGACTTTAATCAAAAGTATGCAGACTTGTGGCCTGTGATTACAGAAATGCGGACAGAAGATGTACCTGAGGATGCCAAAGAATGGCATGGGGTAGAAGGCAAAATGCAATACTTTTCAGAGGAGCCAGGACAAGGTGATTAGAGCAATACTAGCATGTGACGATGCATGGGGCATTGGCAAAAGCGGAACACTTCCGTGGCCACATAACCCTGCCGACCTGCAATGGTTCAAAGAATGTACAATCAATAGTACAGTTGTTATGGGTAGAGCAACTTGGGATGATCCTGACATGCCCAAGCCAATGCCTAGACGACACAATGTTATTGTATCAAGAACAATGAGAGAAAACAGTCACGAGCGCATTGAAGTAGTGCGTCCTGATATTTACAAGTCTCGTTGTGTTACTATGAATATGACTGATGATGTTTGGATCATTGGTGGCGCTAAACTAGTTGCTGATAGCCTCGACATCATTGACGAAATTTGGCTGAGTCGTATTGATGGCACGTATGATTGCGACACATTTCTACCGCGAGAACTCATTGAAACTACGTTTAGTCTTGTAAGTAGTCAACACGAAGGCGATTTATATATTGATAAGTGGAGAGCATATTGAAACAGTATTTAGAAGCATTAGAATATATTTTAGCTAATGGCAAAGACCGCAACGACAGAACAGGGGTAGGAACACGTGGCGTGTTTGGCTACCAAATGCGTTTTAATCTGCGTGAAAGTTTTCCAGCTGTTACTACAAAGAAACTTGCTTGGAAAAGTGTTGTTAGCGAATTACTGTGGTTCCTAGAAGGCAGTTCGGACGAAAGACGTCTTGCTGAAATACATTACGGAAAGTCTCGTGAAGAACTAGTAGGCAAGAACACTATTTGGACTGCCAATGCTGATAAACAGGCAGCAGATTTAGGTTATACAAATACCGATACTGTAAAAGATTTGGGCCCAGTATACGGGCACCAATGGCGCACCTGGGATTCACAGCTGGGATATGTGGATCAAATTGCACAAGTGTTAGAAGGTCTTAAACACGATCCAGACAGCAGACGGCATATTGTAAGTGCCTGGAACGCAGATCGTGTACCTGTAATGGCATTGCCGCCTTGTCATACCATGTTTCAGTTTTATGTGCAGGACGGTGAACTAAGCTGTCAACTTTATCAACGCAGTGCTGATATGTTCCTAGGTGTGCCTTTTAATATTGCAAGTTATAGTTTGCTTACACATATGTTTGCTAACCTGTTAGAGTTAAAAGTTGGTGATTTTATTTGGACTGGTGGCGATTGTCATATCTATCAAAATCATATGGATCAAGTAAAAGAGCAAATCACTCGTGAACCACACAGCGGTCCGCATTTGTTGATGCCAGCATTTAGCACACTAAACGAGTTGATTGCTACAAAAGCAATGGATTACAAACTGATCAACTATACTCCAATGGATAGTATTTCTGCACCTATGGCAGTGTAATGCCCCAAACAGTTGAAATAGATATAGAATGGAAACAACGCTATGCATGGTTACCCGTGCGTAGCAGTTGGAGTAAAAAACGTATCTGGTTGAAGACGTATTGGACAGGTCAGATATATTTTGATGCCATGGGCCGACCGCCGATCAAAGCAAGATATTGGCAACTCATTTATACTGAAAATGAGTACTTGTTAATGTTGTTGAGAGGATGCCAAGTATCAACATCCTCTCGGGTTTAAAAGTGTTAGAGTTTAAACGTCTCCGTAAATCTCTAATACTTCTTTAACTGCTTCATGTCTTTCGATGTCGCCTTTATGAAACACAACAGTACTAATACGACTTGATGAGCTGTTTTCTAAATGGTTAACAAAGTCAAGTAATCCGTTATCTTTTAATCTATCTGCTTGAGCCAAATCACCTGTAACAACCATTTTTGATCCTGTGCCTATACGTGTTAACAACATTTTCATTTGGTTCGGTGTAGCATTTTGCATTTCGTCTGCAATAATATAAGCATCTTTAAAAGTTCTTCCTCGCATATATGCAAGTGGTGATATTTCAATAACACCTTCTTTTATCATACCTTCAATTTCATTTGCATAAAAATGTTCTCTAAATACATCAAAAATAGGCCTAGTCCAAGGTGCCATTTTTTCTTCTAATGTACCTGGTAGAAAACCTAAATCTTCATCAGCACTTACTGCCGGCCTTGTAACAACTATACGTTCTATTTCGCCATTTAAAAATGCTTTAACAGCACTCTGACATGCCAGAAGTGTTTTACCTGTACCAGCTGGACCAATACCAAAAACTATGTTTTTATCCGTATCCAGTAGTTCTAGGACGTATTCTTCTTGGTTGCGATTTCTTGGAAGTATATCAACATTTCGTTGTTTTTTTGGAAGGAAAGTGTTTAGTTTAACAACATTATTAATGTTATTATTTGATTTAATGTGTGCTTGCCTTTTAGCGGCTCTAGCTTTACCCATGTAGTCCTCCTATGAGTTAGAACAGGGGATGTTTCCTTTGCAGGAAACCTTCCCTGCACTCGTATTTACTCTTTTTATGATTGTATTATATACGTAGTGAATTATTTTATTAACATTACTATAGGTGATAAATAGTTATAATAAAGCGAGGACAACAATGCCTAATATATTAGACACTCTTGATGTGATAGAAAATCTTAGTTCGATCTATGAAAACGATCGTGCGTTTGCAGTACTTAAAGACTTTGAAAGAGTCATTGATGAGTTAGGGTTGTATGTGTATGACAACTGGGAAGAAGGCGAACTAGCAGCTGGCCCAGAAATAGATCGTCACTGGGTCAAATGTAGTTTTATGTGGCCAAGAAAACGTATGCCTGACCCACAAGGTGGTAAGCGTTTGCTTGATTATGATTGTAAAATACAATATGAAAAATCAAGTATCATTAAACCACGTCAAATAAAAAAACCAGGAGATATTCGTCCTGGAACTAAAAAAGGTAAACTTGATAAAGTTCCAGTATGGTTAGTGCATATAACTATGCCTAAAAAACTAATCATTAGTATTTTTGGTGGAGATGTCGAAACTATCGATCTACCAGATACTGAAAGTAAAAATGCAGCAGGTGCACCAGCACCAGCAGGTGGAGCAATGCCAGCACCAATGGCAGCACCAGCACCAGTAGGTGGAGCAGCACCAGCCGCTGGCGAAGCGCCAGCACCAGGAGCAGGAGCAGTATAATGGGATTAAGAGCCAACGATTTACACGACTTAATAAAATCAGTATTTGAAATAGATAGTTTTCAAAGTAAAATGGGAACGGACGAAGATATTGTAGTAGTAAGTTTTAGTGTACTAGACGAACAAGCTGCAAAAGATCTTGTAGACTTTATTGAAAAAGGCTACGGATTTGTACTCGATGCAGATGCTACACCTGGAGAAATTGAAAACAATGTTTATAAAGTATTTGTAGAAATGGAAAGAAATACCAAAGTTCCTACAAATATTTTAGAATTATTAGACGGAGTTGGAAAACTAGCAGAGATTGAAAACTTTAGGTTTCGTTATCATAAAAGTTTTACAAGCTACGATGCAAGTGTAGATAATCTATCAGAGATGATACCAGCAGATCAATTTATCTATAATGATACTATTGTTCAAGAAGGCAATATGAATAACTTTAAAGATTTTTTTAGTAAGAGCTTTATGGAAAGTATTGAAATATTTGGAGATCAACTGCTAGTTAAACGAGCATTTGCTGATCCAGTTGGGTTTACTATAAAAGATTTTAACACTACTCATTATATAAATAAAAATTTAACTGAAAAAATAAACATGAATGATTATGCAGAAATATTATTTTTAACTAAATATCTCGGTGATTACAATGTTACTAAATTTGGTAAAAATACACTAACGTTTGAAAACGAAGGACACACACTTGTCGTTGAAAGACTTTAATAAGAATCACTGCAACAACTGCGGGCGTCCATCACATTGTGGCGTTCCATACTATCAAGACTTACAAGACTATAATCAGCCGCCAGTTACAACTAAAATATGTGACCATTGCAGATGCGGCCGCTGCACTACTATAGAGGATAAAAAATAATGGCTAAAGAAGATTTCGACTTTGATTTTGAGCCTTGGATGGCTGAAGAACTAATCCACAGAAGCGACTGGGAAGAATGGTATGAAGCTATGCTTGAAATACTTCCACTATGGGATGTAAACACAATACCAAGAGTTGCAGGATTTATTGCACAATGCGGACACGAATCAGGCGGTTTTAGGGTACTAAGTGAAAACTTAAACTATAGTGCTAAGGCACTCAACACAATCTTTCCAAAATATTTTAAACGTGCAGGAAGAGATGCAAATGAATATCATAGACAACCTGAAAAAATTGCGAACGTTATTTACGCAAACAGAATGGACAACGGTGATACCGACAGTGGTGATGGCTGGAGATTTAGAGGCGGCGGCATTCTGCAACTTACAGGCAGATACAACTATACCGAGTTCGCCGAAGATGTCGAAATGACACCAGAAGAAGCAGTAGACTATGTGCGTACTAAAAAAGGTGCGTTGGATAGTGCTTGCTGGTTCTGGGATGAAAACAACATCAACAAACACTGCGATGCTATGGACATACTAAAAATGACCAAACGTATCAACGGCGGCACTATTGGACTGGAAGATCGTAAAAAGCATTGGGCACACGCATTAGATGTGCTAGGTGGCGATATGGAAATTGAACCGGAAGAAGAAAAAGAGTTAAACACAAATCAAACAATACGTCAAGGTTCACGTGGTCCATTAGTACAAGAAGTACAAGAAATACTGGGCATTGCACCAGCTGATGGCATCTTTGGACCAGGCACTGCTAGACTTGTCAAAGAATGGCAATCGGCAAACGGATTAGTTGCCGATGGTATTGTAGGACCAAACACGCTGGGAAAGTTATTAGGGTAGGTGGTATTGGTATGGGCATGAAACTTGCAGGAGTAATGTTTTTAGTGATGTGTATTATGGGTGGCATAGGCTACTGGTATTACAATGACACACAGGAACGTATGGCCATACTACAAGAAAACAATGCTAAACTTGAAATAGCTGTAGAAACAAACGAAGCAGCATTAGAAAGTTTGCAAACAAGTTATGCAAGTGCCCAAGCAGAAAATACTAGACTGAATGATGCATATGCAAGTATACGCAGACAGAATCAAGCACTAGCAGACAAACTACAACAGATTGATTTAACAGCAGCAGCAATAGCAAATGCGGAAGGCATTGAACGTGCTGTAAACAGAGGCACAGAAAATGCAGGCAGATGCTTTGAACTGCTATCAGGGGCACAACTTACAGACAGAGAAAGGAATGCAGAAAATGACATCGCTTTTAACAAAGAGTGTCCTTGGCTTTACGATGATTATAAGTCTCGCGGCTTGCTCAACGAAACCACAGGTAATTGAAGTAAGTGCAAAACCGATTGAAAAACCTACACTAACTCTGCCTCCTGTTGACGAACTAAACATGCGCAAACTAGAGTGGATTGTTATCAATGAAGATAATGTTGATGCTGTAATAGCAAGACTTGCAGCAAGTGGAAAGTCGTTTGCTATATACGGATTAAGTGGTGACGGGTACGGAGACTTGGGATTAAACTTTAGTGACATTAGAGCATTAGTACAACAACAGCAAGCAATCATAGCAGCATACGAAGGTTATTATGAACAGGCTGAACAAGCAATGGATAATGCTGTTGTAAACGAATAAATACACACATAATAAGAGGGCTTTTATATGTGGGAAATGATACAAAACATGGCGGGAGATCGCACATGGATTTATACTAGTATAGCAGGCAGTATTTTGGGCGCCGTAGTACTAGCATATTTAAGTACAACAAGAATAGGATTATGGGGCTACGCTAAGTTTGACTTAGCTGTAGACTATCTTGTTGAGCGTTGGGGTCTTACATGGCTCGAACAACCAGAGGATGCATGGAGAAAAAAGTATCCTAAAATCACGGCAAAAATAGATGATCTAGAGAGCAGATTACAAAAATTGGAGGGTAACAATGCCACGAAGAAAACCGGAAGAACTAAAAAGTAAGTCAACACCAGCACCTGCGGCAAAAGTAGAACCAGTTAGTTCTGCGCCAGCAAAACCATCAGTTGCTGTAACTCCAGCACCTGTGGCTGCAACTCCAGTAGTTGCTTCTCAACCATCTGGATTTCATCCTGCAGATATAAACGGCGATGGGCATATTGACGAAGAAGAAAAACGAATGGAACTTGAGTTTAGACGCAAGGCATTAGAAGATGCAGATGCAATGCGTGATGCACAACGTAACATGGCATGGTTTGCATTGTTCGGTATGCTACTATACCCATTTGCTGTTGTACTAGCAGTATTTGCAGGATTAGACGAAGCTGCAAAAACACTAGGATCAATGGCTCCAACATATTTTGTTGCTGTTGCTGGTATTGTTGCTGCGTTTTTTGGCGCACAAGCATATACTAAGAAAAAATAATCACTACTAACCAACCTTAATAGTCTGTGCGATAAGTATTTGCATGGACTATTATAATATACTAGGTGTTAATAAACAAGCAACTCAGGATGAAATCAAAAAAGCATACCGCAAGTCTGCTATGGCTAATCATCCTGACCGCAATGGCGGTGATGATACACAGTTTAAACGCATTAATGAAGCATACGAAACATTAAAAGATCCTAGCAAAAGACAACAATACGATAATCCTCGGCCACAAGCAGACATTAATATGAATTCACAAAATATGAATGACATATTTGGTCAGTTCTTTAGACAAGCACAAAGGCCACGTAAAAATCAAGACGTTACAATAAATGTAAGAATTACCTTAAATGATGTAATGACAGGTAAAGATATTGTTGGAAGATACAGACTTGGCACAGGCAGAGAAGAGATTGCAACTATACGATTGCCACCAGGTATTGAAAGCGGAATAATAATGCGTTATCAAGGACTAGGTGATGATTCAATTCGTCAACTTCCAAGAGGCGATTTAAACGTACAAATAATCGTAGAAAATCATCCAGATTTTGTAAGAGATAGGTCGCATATTCGAACAAAGTGTAGTATAAATGTATTAGAACTAATATTAGGTACAAATGTTATAATAACCGATTTGGCAGGAAAAGATGTAAATGTAAAAATACCAGCTGGCACAAATCCTGGAACCATAATGAGTATTGCAGGACATGGGTTACCTGATATAAATGGCCGTAGAAACGGTAATATGTATTTAGAAATAAAAGGAACTACTCCCAAAATAGAAGATTGGGAAACACTAGACACAATAAGGAAAATAAATGATGGAACTACTACTGGCACCTGATGGTAGACTAGAAACAAAACTTGAAAGATTTGATTTTGAACAAATGCATCCTGCGCCTGTTGCAGTAGATATGATTGAACTAATGAACCAACACAGTGGATTAGGATTAAGTGCAAACCAAGTTGGGTTTCCTATGCAGATCTTTGTAATGAAGGCATTACTAAACAAAAAACACGGAGATCCTGTTATTGTAATGAATCCTATTATCAAAGGACTGAGTGAAGAAATCGAAGCAGGTGTTGAAGGATGTTTAAGTCATCCAGATTTAATATTAAAAATAAGACGGCCAGTTAGTGTAATGGTCGAATTTGATACCTTGACATCTGACCTAAAGGATGTTATACATATAGAAGCAAAGTACGACGATATCGATGCACGAATATTTCTACACGAATATGATCATTTGTATGGTATTCAGTTTATTGATAGAGTCAGCAAACTAAAACTAGACATGGCAGAAAAAAAGCGTCTAAAAAAAGGAAAAAAAGTTAATGGTTGAACCATCAAAAGAGTTACAGGCAGTGTTTGATAAAGCAGTTAACGATGCTAAGAAACTTCAGCACGAATATATTACATTAGAACATTTACTATTTGCTATGCTCTGCGAAGAAACATTCGGAACCTTGATATCAGGTTATGGTGCAGACGCTGAACATATGCGTAAAGAACTAGAAAACTATTTAAAAACACATCTAAATGATATTAAGATTGAAGAAAAGAAATATAAACCAAAGAAAACTACCACAGTAGAACGTGTTTTAAATCGTGCATTTACACAAGTACTTTTCCAAGGCAGAAACGATATTACTATTGCCGATGTGTTTATTAGTATCTTAACTGAAAAGAAAAGTTGGGCATACTTTATTACAAAAAAAGTTGGCATTGACAAAGAAAAGTTTCAGAACTATATTAGTGCAGAAACAGAAATATATGATAACCAAGACGAAAACGAAAACAAAGGCATTGCTAACAAAGCACTACGAGATTTTACTACAGATCTAAATCAACAAGTTAGTATGAATAAGATTGATCCAGTGATTGGTAGAGATGAAGAAATTGAACAAGTTGCTCTTGCATTAGGACGCCGTACAAAATCAAATGTTCTTATTGTTGGTGATCCAGGTGTTGGTAAAACTGCTATTGCAGAAGGTCTTGCTTATCAGATTGTTAACGGAAATGTACCAGAGTTTCTAAAAGAATACCGAGTGTTTAGTTTAGACATTGGCGCTATGCTTGCTGGATCAAAATATCGCGGCGACTTTGAAGAACGTTTTAAAATGGTGCTTGCAGGGTTAAAAGGCAAAGGCAAAACTATTATGTTTATTGACGAAGCACACATGATTAGTGGTGCGGGCGCAGGCGGCAGTGGTGGATCGAATGATTTGGCTAATATGTTAAAACCTGCACTTGCAAAAGGAAACATCAATGTTGTTGCTTCAACTACTTGGGAAGAATATCGCAAGTTCTTTGAAAAGGATCGGGCTCTTATGCGCCGATTCCAGAGAGTAAGTGTTGACGAACCGGATAGAGAAACTACACTAAAAATCCTTGAAGGTATTAAAACATACTACGAAGAGTTTCATAGTGTTAATATTCAACAGGAGGCACTTGAAGCAGCAGTTGATTTAAGTATGAAATATCAAAACGATAAAAAACTTCCTGACAAAGCTATTGATTTGATTGACGTAGCATGTGCAAGATTTAAAGTACGTGATATTACTGAAGACAAAGTTGTAACCAAAGATAGTGTTCAGTTTGAACTTGCAAAAATGATTAAACTTCCTGAAGAACAAATAAAAGAGCGTGAAAGTGAAAATCTTGCACACTTGGAAGATAACTTGAAAAAGGTAGTGTACGGACAAGACAAAGCAATCGACGATATTGTTGACAAAATACTTGTAAGTCAAGCAGGACTTAAAAGTGACAACAAACCAGTAGGATCTTTTGTGTTTATGGGTCCAACAGGTGTAGGTAAAACTGAACTTGCCAAACAACTTAGCAACCAACTCGGTGTAAAACTTGTACGTTTTGATATGAGTGAATATCAAGAAAAACATAGTATTAGTAAACTAATCGGATCACCTCCAGGATATGTTGGATACGAAGACAATGCCGGCGGTTTATTGATTGATAAGATTCAAGAGAATCCTAACTGTGTGTTGCTATTGGACGAGATTGAAAAAGCACATCCAGATGTAAGTAGCGTACTACTACAGATTATGGACAATGGCAAGATTACAGGATCTAATGGTAAAGAAGCAGATGCACGTAACTGTACACTGATTCTTACTACCAACTTGGGTGCGCAAGAGGCAGAAAAGAATACTATTGGATTTAGTGATAGTATGGAAAAAGATTATGACGATGTCGATCTTAAAAAGTTCTTTACTCCAGAGTTTAGAAATAGACTAGATGGTGTTATTACGTTTGGCAAACTCAGCAAAGAAGTCATGCTGAAGATTGTTGGCAAGTTTCTTGTTGAACTTAAAACACAAGTACAGAAAAAAGATATTGCTATTAACATCACAGATGATGCTCTTGATTATCTTGTAGACAAAGGATTTGATCCTAAGATGGGTGCTCGTCCGTTACAACGTGTTATTGACAACGAAATCAAACGTCCACTTAGTCGTCAAATGTTGTTTGGCGATCTAAAAGCTGGTGGCAGTGTTACTATTGATTATCGAGAGAAAGAGATTAAACTCGATTGTGAAATAGAATATGAGACTGTATGAAACTAAAAAACTACACTATGGCAAATACTTTTATAAACTTGCCATAGTGAACTGTTGTGCAAGATATTTTAGAACAGAGTTTCAAACAGACGGAAGTTTGAAATATGCTAGACGCAAACTTGATGAAGTTAACAAACATTATGTTCCGGCAACTCATGATCGGAACATTGAAGTACCATTAGCAACAAGCTATAACGATATTATTCCTGTTGAGCATTTTTGGGATGCTATTGATATTTACAGACATTTACTCAAACACACTGATTATAAAATAAGATGCGAACATAATCAATTAATGATTTACAGTAACAATAGAAAAATGTTAGTAGATTTAGGAAACAAACTTAGACAAAAATACACTGTTTTTTGGGAGCCAAATCCTGAAACTATACAAGCACTGAGTTCTGAAAAAAATGCTATCATAGTAAACAAACCTCCGCAGTATGAATATAAAGTTACTCTTGGAAATAAAAAAGGTGTTGCAGCACTTGCCGAGTGGATAGAACGTAATCCAAAACTTGCATCAATGGGTATAAGAGCTAAAGAAGGTTGTAGAAATGAAGATTATGTGTATGGATATTATTTTCATGTTAGAGATCTCAAAACGCTGTTGATAATACAAATGATAGCTGGTGATAATATACGCCGCATAGATAAATTTGTTTATATCAAACAATAGATAAATACAATATGGCGAGTTCAAGTGAAATAATTTTATCAAATCAAGTTCATCCAGGAGACAGTACAACTGAAACTGTTACCGGCGACGACTTCAAAGGGGATGGTTACTACGGACGTAGTGACGGGTTCCATACTGTTCAATATAGTCTCGATGGCTTTATTGGTACATTGGTTATACAAGCAACATTAGCAGTAGAACCAACTAGTAGTGATTGGTTTACATTAACCGAAACAACACATACTAGTGCAAATGACAGTAGTAACAACGCAGATGGCGGATTTTTATACAACTTCACAGGAAATTATGTCTGGGTACGTGCATATATCAGTAACTGGACTGATGGAACAATATCAAATATATTATTAAATCATTAAGGTAGAGACATGAAACATTTTATTAGTATAATAATAGACAACGATGGAATAAATGAAAGCAGAGATTTCGTCTTAGACACTGTCTTAAATACAGCTAACATTGGGCTATTAGAAAATACTATGGAATATGAAATATACGAAAGTGAAAATAACACACAAGTATTAAGTATTCCTATTGCACGTGAACTAAACGAAAAACAACAAGCATATCTTGCAAAAAAACTTGCCAATAAACTATTTGACAAAGGTTATAATAACTTTGATATTGAGTTTAGTCTTAGTGAATCAAGCCTTAATGAAGCAGATCCACAAGCTGTAGCAGCAGTAGCTAGAACAGATGACAGAGGACGCAGTAGAATAGGCACAGATGCCGGTGACGGATTAGTATGGATTGTAGGCAATACTAATGCTCTTGTAAGAGTTAGTCCAAATGATCCAAGAGTAGCAGCTCAAAGAGCTGCTATATCTCAACCGCAAGCAGCAGCAGCACCAGCAGCAGCAGCACCAGCAGCAGCACCAGCAGCAGCAGCAGGTAATGGTACTTTACGCAAAGGCAGTAGAGGCCCAGCAGTTAGAAAGCTACAACTAGATTTAGGTGTTCAGCCTGCAGACGGCGTATTTGGGCCAGCAACTGAAGCAGCCGTTAAAGATTTTCAACAGCGTATGATGCCAGGTGAAGCAGCAGACGGTATTGTAGGACCAAAAACTAATACAGCTATACAACAATCGGCAGCAATAGATACAGGTGATAATCCAGAGATTGAAAAGTCTGATCCTCGCTCTCAGTTTGCTGCACTAAGTGGATTTGCTACTAGTAGAAGAGGCGGCATTGCCAATAATCCATCGCAAGTAGATGCTATCAAAGAACTACAAGCTGAGTTAAAACGTAGAGGATTGCTTGATGGCGAAGTTGACGGCAAATATGGTCCTCAAACAAGAGCAGCAGTAAGAGCATTCCAAGAACAAAATGATTTGTATGTAGATGGAGACGCAGGCCCAAGAACTATTCAAAAGTTGATGCAGCGTGAAGACCCTAACATCACAATGACGCCGTTAGATGAGCCACAAGATCAAGCTGCTGCTGATGGCAGAATAAGTGGAGCAGATCAAATAGACGTTGACAATGATCAAGAAGTAGATCAAGATGCAAACTTAGGAACAGGACCTGAACGTATTCAAGGTGCATTACCTCAAAATATAACAGATCAATATAATCAAGCAACAGCAGATAAAGATTATATTGCAGTGCTAAGACTCGTTGATCAATACCAAGTTCTTTATAATAGATTTGCTGAGATAGAAAACCCAGAAGGCGAAGGGACGCTGTATGATTGGCTTACAGCAAAAGCAGCAGATGACAGTTCTGATTTTCCTGGAGCAGAAGAACCAGCAGTTGCTAATCAACAACAAGCACCGGCAGGAGTTGCTGTAGGTGATGTTGCAACACAAGAACAATCAGATACACTAAAAGCAATAAATCCAACAAACTATCCTATGACCGGCGAAAAACTTAATCAAGCAGATGTAGATGCACTCAATGATACAGATGACCTTGCCTCAGATACAATAGCTGCATTAGATGCAAACCCAACGCAACAAGGCGAACTTAGTGCAACAGACCAAGCACAAACTGGAACAGCAGCAAATGATCAACAACAAGATGCAGCAGGATCAGTAGTAGATTGGGAAGAACTTGATACAAACGCAGCACCTGAAGGTTATACACTGTTTATTAAACGACAAGAAACACCTGTATTTACATATGGTTTAGAAGGTGGCGAACCAGTTGACACAGAATACGCTACTCAGCGAGAAGCAATAGCAGCAGCAGCAAATGATCAACAGGCAGCAGAGGCTCCAGAACTTGAAATATTTGACAATCAGCCTAGAGGCTATGGCATGGAGCAAGGTAAAGTAATAGTAAAACGTGGCGAAAGATATTTTGAGGTTGATGTTAGTAGAACAAGAAACTTTAATGGTCAGTCAAGATATCGTGGAAGCTCTTTACCAGGATATGAATATGACGCTGATAATCCACAAGCACCTAGCAGAACAAATGCAGACGCTGTATATTTTGATCCGGCAACCTTTGATGATGTTACAACAGACGGAAACACTGTAGAACCAAGACCAACTGCCAGCGGCGTACAAGGCGACTATGCTAGAAATGATTGGGATCAAAAATACGGCGGAACACACAACGCAGACGGAACTCGTAAAGAAGCAAACGAAAGTGTTGAACCAATGCCCAAAGGTGCATTTATGGTTGAGGATCGTGCTATATGGCGTTCGCTGTATGAAAGCACACACTACACAAACGGCAAGCCTCGTCCACGTACATTTATTACAGAAAGCAAACGTGCTATTCCAGAAATAACATTTGAAGATGATGACAAGTTCTTTGAAAACTACGGTGTTATGTGGTTCAATGAAGACGATGTTATAGACGAAGCAGAGTATCAAGGACGTAAAGTTAAACTTGGCAAGCCTATGGCTGGCGATGTTAAAAAGTTTAAAGTATATGTTAAGAATCCAAAGGGCAATGTAGTCAAAGTTAACTTTGGACAAAAAGGTGCTAAAATCAAAAAGAACAATCCAGAACGTAGACGCAGTTTCCGTGCAAGACACAACTGCGATAATCCTGGACCTAGACATAAAGCAAGATATTGGAGTTGCAGAAAATGGTAAAATCAGAAGCACAGTTAATAAGAGAGTTAGGCGATCGTCTTTCAAAAATTAATCCGGTCGATGAAAGTGCAGAAGATAATACTCCTGCAAGACCTTTTTATGTAAAAGTAGAAAAATCTAAAGAGAAGTAATATGAAAATAAACGAATTTCACGATATGGATATACCAGATGAGATTGTTCCAAAGCCTGACTATGATGTAGCAGCAGACTTACTAATCTTTATGCGTAACGATCCTATGTTTTATAGAAAAACATTTTTCCCAGCGGTAGAAACATACAAAGAAAATGACAAGGATACTTCGCCTATTGAAAATATGATCAAGGGCGGACTAGGACAGTATTGTCAAAAGTTTAATATTCTTAACCCAACAGACGAACTAATGGGCGAAGGTGATATACAAGAACTTGCATTAAAAATAATACAAGATGAAATGGAAGACATTTCTGAAGGTAGAAGTCCTCATAAAAAAGGTACTAAAGCATACAAAAAGCACATGGCAGCGATCCACGCTAACGGAGGCTAACATGGACATCAAAGACTTACAGCACCTAGCAGGAATACGCAATAAGTTTACCGGGTACACACCTTATGTTCCTGAAAACATGAGTATCACAGGTACTGAAAAAGCTAAGATACAACGCAAGAAAAAAATACAACCTGGCACTGAAGAATGGTTTAAACTATGGTTTAGTCAGCCGCATCTAACAGGCGAAAAACCAACATGAGAATGCAAGAAATAACCGAAGGACGCCTTTGGGCACAAACAAACGATTATTTAAATATGGAGCCGCCTCCGGCTGTATATGCCAAGTATGCTGTGTCGCATTCGCAGTTTCCAGAACTTAAAGTTATTAAAGGAAATATACAGGCGCTTGTTGATAACAAACAAGATTTGGCACAACTTCAACAGTGGCTCAACAGTAATGGGTATGATGCAGGAGCAGTAGACGGAACATGGGGTCCACAGACTCGTGCTGCATTGCAAGCGTTTAATCAACATTTTGTAAATTCATATAATCGTGCTAAACAACAAAGAGATTTAGCTAGATTCTTTAGAGTAGTTGATGCTGTTATGTTTGTTGCTAATCCGGCTGCTTTTGTTACAAATAAAGTTCGTGGAGCAGCAACAGATGCAGTAGCAGGTACAGTACAAAACGCATTTCAAGGAAAAACCAGTTGAAGATTGAACACTTAGATGAAGGCGTAGGACGTATTATAAAAGGTGTAAACACTACGCCCGATGTCGGAGTGAATCAAACCAGTATAGAAGCAGGTAAGTTTGGAAACAAAGTAGACAAAGATGGACGTCCTCCTACACTTAGTAGTGCAGTTAAAGGTAAAAGTACAAATGTACTGTTTAACTTAGGACTTACCGAAGGTATAAAGTTGCGTTTAGAACGTGATAAGAATATTGATGTATTGCATATTATGGACACCAATGACAAGCAACGTATTGAAGTGCGTGGTAAAAAAGGTTACGAAAGCGGTGGCTATGATTCAAAGGATAAACTACACCAAGTATTAGACCGTGTGGGCAAAGCTGCTAATATAAGTGAACTTATGAACGGTGAAGTAGTAAGTATCAATCCTAACCATCCACAAGGCACAAGAGCAATACGCACTGCTAGAGATGTGCTACAAACTGAAAGTGCTCGCAGCATAATGGAACAGGCCATTATAGAAGGTGGACATAGTTTAGACGACTTAGACAAGCCTACACCAACTATAGCAGAGCTTGTTAAAATGCACGGTGTACCTGCTAAACAAATACTAAAACAACTTGAAATGGGCATCGAAGCAGAATATGAACACACTAGTGATTTTGAAGTTGCTAAAGAAATAGCATTAGATCACATTGCCGAAGATCCGAGTTATTATGACAAACTAAAATTTATAGAAAACTTTGCTGATGGTAAGAAAAAAGAAACTATAGAAGAAACTATTCGCAAGCAAGGTGACAAATATGTTATCTATAGCAAAGATGGTAAAAAGAAACTTGGCACATACAGCAGTCGCAAGGCTGCTGAAAAACGTTTAGGACAAATAGAGTATTTTAAACATGCTGGTAAGTGAGATTACAGAAAACTTTGCTGACGGTAAAGTAAAAGGCAAAAGCAGACCAGGACGAGTAAAGAAGTCTGGTGCTAGTTGCAATGGTAGTGTTACAGCACTACGCAAACGTGCTAAAAATGCAAGTGGTGAAAAGGCTAAAATGTATCACTGGTGCGCTAATATGAAAAGTGGTAAAAAGAAATGACACAAGAAGAACTAGCACACTACATAGCAAAGTATAAAGAACATGAAGTGCAAAGAGCTAGTACTAACGAACGCAATGCGTATTGGAGAGAATACAATGAAAATAAATGAACTATTAGAAACAACTAGTGCAGGAAGCGTAGCAGCAGTAGCAGCACCAATCGGTGGTATGCAATCTCGTCAACCTAAAAACCCAGATGGTACTGCTAAAAATGCATTAGACAGTGATACATTAATGGCTGGAAAGAAAAAGAAGACTAAGAGTAAAAAGGCATAAATACTTAAACTACTAGTATGGAGCCAATCAATGACTAAAAAAACAAATGAAGGTCTTGCAGACTTAGCTGATGTAGCTGAGCGCGACCACGAAGTACAAATGGCACGAAGCGATTTGTACAAACTTGCAAAATATTCTATCAAACTACACGAGATGCTAAAAAATGTAAGTGAAGCAGAAGGTATAGAAGGATGGCAGCAAGCTAAGATTACCAAAGCAGCAGATTATATTTCAAGTGTATATCACGCATTGGATTATGACACAAAGTTTGAAAGTGTAAATGTAGCAGAAGATGCAAAGCCAAAAACAATAAAACGTACATTATCTGATTCTCAAGTTAAATCTTACAAAGGCAGTTTATCTGAAAAACTTTCAACTATAACAGGGAGATAATCATGAGAATACGTGAGCTATTTGAATCAGCAACTCTATGCAACGAATGCGGAAATCCTAGTTGGAAAACACTCGAGTCAGATGATCTTGATGAAGGTAAAAAGAAAAAGAAATCAACCAAGAAAAAAGGCAGCCACGGTAAAGTGTGCTGGAAGGGCTATCGCAGAGGTAAAGGTGATAGTTGTCATAAAGTAAAAGGGGACGGTTAATGGACTTTAATGCACTACAACACAAACTATTTGCAATGGATCCAGTTGATCCTAAAGAAGATATAGCAAGAATGAAAGCACAAGCTGCCGCTCCAGCAGTTGAAAGCAATAGCATTGACTATATTAACGAGAGTGCTATAGTTCCTGAAGGTTCCTTAAAAATGGATCGTGATTATAGTGTAACAGATTTTGCTGCACTAGCAGGTGTTACTATAACTGAATCACAAAGAACTGGCAGTGCTGGACAAGCAAAAGCCAATGCACCGATGCCGGCGGCAAAACCAGGGCGTACTACACATCCATTAAAAGATAAACTAGTAGGTGAATGCGCTGATGATACAGTTCGCATAGAAAAACTTGAAGATAAAATTAAATCACTAGAAGCTATTGTTATAAAACTAGCTGCAAAAGCAGGATTAGTTGAACGTGAACTTAGTAACGACGAAGAAAAAGAAAAAGAACGTCTTGTTAAGGGCATGAAGAAAAACAAAAGCGATTTCAAAGATCGTTACGGAGATGATGCAGAAGCAGTTATGTATGCTACTGCTACAAAACGTGCAAAACAAACCGCAAGTGTGGATTATTCAGATGATATTAAAACAAGATTGTATGATGCGTTAAATAAGAAAATGGGTGTATAATGAAACTAAACGAGTTTATCGTTGAAAATGTTTTAAAACAATTTAGGACAGCAGCAGGTCCAGGACTTTCAATGAATAATCCCGGTAATCCCGATGGCAGTCATGTTGTAGAAATCAAACGAGCTTTAAAGAAGCATACTCTTGTAACAGGAAAAACACAAAATGGCAGTTTTCAAACTGCTGGGCCTGCATGGTCAGGTGATGAGTCAGGAACTTGGGATCAAACATTAGACGATGCTATTAAAACTTGGAAAAATAGTATCAACATACAAGTTAATAATCCAAACGAACTAAACACTGCTTTAGGAGAACTACGAGAAAAAGATATTCGCTATCTTATTAGTACTAGTCTTTTTCCAGCTGGAAGCGGATCTATGGCAGGATTGCTACAAATAGGCAACAGTGGCACAACTCCTGGAAATCAAAATACTACTGCTACCTGGGAAGGACAAGAAGTTGATGTAAATCATGTTATTGATACTCCAGTTGGACAAGTAACTGATACAGCACAAATGATTGCTGCTATTGGCTTTAGTGGCTGGTATTTTATTCTACAAGAACTACTTAACAAACGTGAAGAAAACACACAAGGAATACAACAAAGTCGAAACGCAAGACTAGCCGAACTCAATAGAATGATGGTAACCATCTATGAAAGACAAAATGAGCTTGGATCTAGATGGCTAGAGGAAGTATGGAAAAGAGGAGTTGTCCTTAAAATAAGTGACGGACTGACTGCTACTCTTGCAAATGGCGAGGAAATGGAGTTTTCACCGCCAAACTGGCGCAATGGGTCAATGCGTGAAGAAGCACAACAACTTTACGAATATTTTAGACAACTTGCAACAGGATTAATAGCCAAGTTTAAACAACAAGACTCCGAAGCTGATGCAGCAAGAAATGCTCCAGATGTAGTTGATACACCTACATTAGATGCAACTACTACAACAGCATGGGTTACTGCAATGAATCAGGCATTCGAAAATAGTATTGGTGCAGGTATTATACCAGGGGGTCGAGGATTTGGATATGATCGTGAAAAGATCAGCGATCTAATGAATCAACTAAACACAGCAGGAGATTGGGACCAAGTTGAGGAAGCATACGATGCACAGTTTGAAGATCTATCAACACAGCTAGTTGATGAACTTAGCGAAGCTGATTATCAAGCCCTAGTTATAAGACGACTTACTGCATTAAGAAGAATAAATCCAAAACTGTTGTATGCATCTATTGTTTGGGGACAAGACACTGATAGCATGGATGTTAGTATTGATGATGACACCTATACTGTTGTTAAACAGTTAGATAGTAATGGGTTTCCTGTGGTCAACAAAGGCAGACGTGAAGTTAACGATGTATTAGTTATTGATGATGCATTGAAGGCAGCGATTGAACTATCTGGTGGAACTGTTCCTGATCTAAACATTGAAGCTAATGAAGAACACCGTGCAATGGGCGGCGCTATTATTGTAACAGTAATAAACGATCGTGTTCCAGAAATGACAGCGTTTTATACAATGCAAGATCCGTTTAGTGAATCACAGTTTAAATCATTAGGTCCGAGACGGTTGCTAGGTATAAGTGAAGGTGCTGCGGTGCTTGTAGCAAATGGTTCAAGTGAAGAATCTGTTGCACAATGGATACACGGACAAGTTATAGACGATAGACTTTGGCTTATTGGCGATGAATCTCAAGATATCGAAGGTGCTGCTAATGTTCATTTTGATAGTAGGTATAGAGACGAAAGTGAACAATCAGACGGATTCGAAAGCGATGATGATGATGTTGAAAATACAGAACTCGAAACTGATCTTATAAACAGATTATTCAGTCCTGATGCACGAAATGCTGCATTGGCAGAACTTGGACAAATATCTCCAGACACAGAACTACAAAGAGTATATGACAGAGTTTATCGCGGATATCAAAGTACACACGGCAAATGGCTAGACGAAGATATTACACAAGTAAGCGAATTAGAAAACTATGTAGAAGGTGATCAAAACAATATTCCAGATGGCTTTAAATCTATCATGGGTAAAATAGGCATTCCATATGCTGCACCAACACTGATGGCCCAAATATTTAAAGAAAGTATGGAACCTGGATGGTTTGGTTGGGGAACTGATGATAATCTATTAGGTGCGTTGATTGCACAAATAAGAAATAGAGAAGATTATTTACAAGTAAATGAAAGATACAAAGCAAAATACGGTAGCGACTTAATCGACGATGTTGATGCAGAGGATAGTAGTTGGAAACTCAACAATGATGGTGAATTTGTTGAAGCACTTAAACTTGCTATTGGAGAAGATGTTGATATTACACGAGAAGGTATAAGCACGCCTGCTATGAGAGCATTTTCTACAATGCGTAACGAACCTACAGAAAATAATATTGCAGCCTTTAGAGCAAAGATTAGTAAATCTAACTTTGATAGTGTTGGCGCAGTAATGTATATACTAGATGAAATCAATAATATTGTATTAGCAACTCCAGGTGCATCACCGGAACAACAAGAAGAGTTTTTACAAATCATTGCAGATTTTGAAGAAACATTTGAAGGTGAAAGAGCTGAGCGTAGAGGATATAGTGCGCCAAAGTTTGAAGATATAATTGCTGACTGGAAACTAAACAACAGCGATCAATGGTTTCAATAATAGTGGACGAGTACGATTTAGACGAGCACGAACTTTATCTAAAATATCCACAACATCACAAATGGTGGAATAAACTTTATCTAGCAGAAACCATGGGCTATAGTTGTGGTCCAGGGGGTGTAAGAATACCCAGCACAGGCGAATATGTAATACGTCCTATATACAATCTTATAGGCATGGGTGTGTGTACAACTATAAAAGTATTAAAACAAGGTGATTGTACCAGCACACCTCCGGGTTACTTTTGGTGCGAATACTTAGAAGGCAATCATTACAGTGCTACATACGAAAATATCAACGGTACATGGAAACCTTTACACTGCTGGCAAGGATTTAACCGGAAATCAAATGTTGTAAAGTTTAATAAATGGATACGCAGTGATTATACACCAACCATTCCCAAAGCTATTGCTAATATAAATAATGTAAAGTATATCAACATTGAATACAAAGGCGACAATCCTATTGAGTTGCATTTTCGTCCTAGTGGCAATCCAGATGGTACATCGATTAGTAAGTGGAATGAATATATTCCTATATGGCATGATACTACACAGTTTGAAAAAGACAAACTAGTTGACCAAGGATACACTTGGATAGATAATCCGTATGATAACTGGATGGAAGACATGGAGCCGTATTTGAACGAAAGGCGGCTCGGGTACTATGTACGGTAGAATTGATTTATCCAAAGTAAAATACAAACTAGATCCTGACATTTTTTTGCACAAACCTAGTTGGAAAGAAGCAGCACACGTATACAATGTCTATTGTAAATACAAAAACTTTGATAGTGTGTTTCCATTGTATAGTGATGATATTTTACAGAATGATTTTCATTGTTTGTATATAGACAATAAACTTGTAGCATGGGAACAAACAAGAACATATACAAATGACAAAGTTGCATTTAGTGATCAGTTTGCATGGGATTACAGCAATCCAGAAGATAGAGTTGGTTGGAGATTTAGCTACCACGTTCCGGCTTATTACAAGTCACAAGGTTATAAGTATCTATACTTAGGAGATCACCACGACTATAAAAGTCGTATTCAAGGATACGAAATATTAGGTCCAATAAAAACACTTGACAACAAAACATAACTACTGTATATTAAACTTAATAAAAAGGAGTATTGCATGAGCGATAGAGTATATGGACAAGAAGAAAAAGCCAAGCTAGAACGTCTAGTTAAAGAAGGTGTAACTGTACTACAGGAAATCGAAGATCTGCAAGGCGGATTAAAAGAAACTGTAAAAGCAGTTGCCGAAGAACTAAATGTTAAACCAAGTCTTATTAACAAAGCCATCAAAGTTGCACAAAAACGTGACTGGAGTCGAGTTGCAGACGAATATGAAGATCTTGAAACTATTGTTGCTACAGTAGGATACGATACGGAGTGAATGAAAAGAAATATAGTATAGTGAATAATAAGGAGACTCCATGCCATACGTAGACGCATTTTTTGACAGAGATTCGGATATTATTCGAGTAGTTGAACGCAAGGACGGAAAAAGACATTTCCATGAATATCAATCAAAGTACACATTTTATTGTGAAGATCCGCGTGGTAAGTACAAAAGCATCTACGGCGACCAACTAAGTCGGATTGTATGCAAAAACACAAAAGACTTTAGAAAAGAACTTGCTATCAACCGTGGCAAAAACTTGTTTGAAAGTGACATTAATCCAATCTTTCAGTGTTTGAGTGAAAACTATCTTAATCAAGATGCACCAAAGTTGAATGTAGCGTTTTGGGACATCGAAACCGACTTTGATCCAGAGCGTGGATTTGCTCCAGTCGAAGATCCGTTTATGCCGATCACTGCTATCACTGTGTGCTTACAGTGGTTAGATAGTGCGCTAATAACTGTTGCTATGCCTCCCAAAGGCATGCCACTTGAAGAAGCAACAGCAATGTGCAAAAAACGCTGGGGTGATAATACTTGTATACTTTTTCCCAACAGCGAAGCAGGCGAAGGACAAATGCTTAGTATGTTCTTGGACTTGATTGAAGATGCTGATATCCACAGCGGATGGAACAGTGAAGGATACGATGTTCCATACACAGTTAACCGTATTAAACGTGTACTAAGCAGTGATGATACACGTAGATTCTGCTTATGGGGACAAAAGCCCAAGCGTAGAGAATATGAAAAGTTTGGTAAGACAAGTGAGACATATGATACTATCGGAAGAGTACATATGGACTATCTCAACTTGTATCGCAAGTATACATACGAAGAACGTCATACATATCGACTGGATGCCATCGGCGAACTGGAAGTAGGAGAGAACAAAACTGTATATGAAGGTACACTTGATCAGCTGTACAACAATGACTTTGAAACTTTTATTGAATACAACAGACAAGACGTTGCACTGTTAGACAAACTAGACAAGAAACTAAAATTTATCGATCTTGCAAATGTACTAGCACACGAAAATACTGTGTTACTACAAACCACAATGGGTGCTGTTGCACTTACTGAGCAGGCTATTGTTAACGAGTCGCATAGACGTGGTATGCAAGTGCCGAATAGAAAACAACACGAAGGAAACACAGCAGCAGCAGGCGCATATGTTGCATTTCCTAAAAAAGGTGTGCATGAATGGGTTGGATCAATGGACTTAAACAGCCTGTATCCAAGTGTTATTCGTGCATTAAATATGGGCCCCGAAACTGTAGTTGGTCAAATACGTTTGGATATTAGTGACGAGCGTATTCACAATGATACAACGCTAAAAAAGAAGAGCTTTGCAGGCAGCTGGGAAGGACGTTTTGCAACTGAAGAATATGAAGCAGTTATGGAACAAAAACGTGATGTAATGCTTACATTAGATTTAGAAAACGGGCAGGAAGAAGTGCTGAGTGCAGCAGAAGTTTGGAAGTTGATTTATGATAGTCATCAGCCATGGATGCTTAGTTCAAACGGTACAATCTTTACAAACGAGTTTGAAGGTGTTATTCCAGGACTACTAAAACGTTGGTACAGCGAACGTAAAGATCTACAAAAGAATCTTAAAAAAGCAAAAGATGCTAAGAACGAAGTAGAGATTGAATACTGGGATAAACGTCAGTTGGTTAAGAAGATTAACTTGAACAGTTTGTATGGTGCTATTCTCAATCCAGGTTGTAGATTCTTTGACAAGCGTATTGGACAGAGTACAACGCTAACAGGTAGAACTATTGTTAAACATATGAGTGCAGAGGTTAATAAGATTATTACTGGTGAGTATGATCATGTTGGTAAAGCTGTTATCTATGGCGATACTGACTCTGTGTATTTTAGTGCATATCCTGTACTAAAAGATGACATTGCAGCGGGAAAGATTCCGTGGACCAAAGATAATGTAATAAAACTTTATGACCAAGTGTGCGAGCAGGCAAACGAAACATTTCCAGAAATGATGCTAAAAGCATTTCATTGTCCAAAGAGTCGTAGCGATGTTATTGCAGCAGGTAGAGAGATTGTTGCTGAAACTGGGCTGTTTATCACTAAGAAACGCTATGCAGCACTAGTGTACGACATTGAAGGATTTAGAACAGATGAAGATGGAAAACTAGGCAAAGTCAAAGCAATGGGCCTGGACTTGAAGCGTAGTGATACGCCGGTGTTTATGCAGGATTTCTTAAAAGAGTTGCTTGATATGGTACTACAGAAAAAACCTGAAGCAGAACTACTTGAAGCTATTAGTCAGTTTAGACGTGATTTCAAAGAACGTCCAGGGTTTGAAAAAGGTAGTCCAAAACGTGCAAACAAGATTGGACACTATCAGCGTCTTGAAGAGAAGCAAGGCAAAGCAAACATGCCCGGACACGTAAGAGCAAGTATCAACTGGAATACACTAAAGCGTATGAACGGTGACAAATACTCACAAGAAATCGTCGACGGTATGAAGGTTATTGTTTGTAAACTAAAACAAAATCCACTAGGATATACAAGTGTTGCATATCCAACAGATGAACTACGTATTCCGGATTGGTTCAAAGAACTGCCATTTGATGGCGATGCTATGGAAGAAGTTATTATTGACAACAAACTAGACAACTTGATTGGTGTGCTGGACTATGACTTAGAAAGTACAAAACAAAAAACTACATTTAATAACTTATTTGATTGGAGTTAATATGAAAGTAGGTATTACATTTAGTGCATTTGATTTACTTCATGCCGGACACATCGGCATGTTACGTGAAGCAAGAGCAAACTGCGATTATCTTATTGTAGGGTTGCAAACAGATCCTACAATCGATCGGGCCGATACCAAAAACAAACCAGTGCAAACTCTAGTTGAACGCTATGCGCAACTTAATGCACTCAAGTTTATTGACGAGATTGTGCCATACGAAACTGAGCAGGACTTAATGGATATACTAGAGCTGTTTCAAATTGATGTAAGGTTCTTAGGCGAAGAATACAAAGAAGACGAGTTTAGTGGCAAAGATATATGTCGCAAGCGAGGTATTCAACTGCATTTTAACAAGCGTGATCACAGATTCAGCACAAGTGATTTACGCAAACGAGTTGCTGAAAGAGAGAACAAATGATTAAAGCATTTTGGACTGGGTTCAAACAAGGGTTTAAGCAAGGGTTTAAGCAGTTTTTTTGGATAGGTATAGCACTTGGTGTCGGAACATCACTAGGTAGTTGGAGTCATCCTTATGAACAGTGTAAGCGTATGTACGACACGCCTGAAGATATTTCAGAGTGTGTTTGGATTAAGGAGGCTGAATAATGAGTGAAGCAGCCGCAGCAATTGTGTTAGCGTTTAATGTAGGTGTTATGCTGGGCATTGGAGTAGCAACAGCAGAATGGAGCCTCATTTTTGGTGCTGCTGTATTACTGTTTGTAACTGTATGTTATTATCATAATTTTGTAAAACCCAAGGAGAATCCGTGATGAGCAAATATACAAAAGCATTAACCGCCGAACAGTTGATACAATATATTGCTATTGATCGTCCTGAAATGTCACATGATAAAGTTAAGTGGCAGAGAGATCATTATATTAAAATCTGTCTTGAATGGTTAGAGGAGAATGTCAATGTGGACACTGTGGATCGTAAGTAGCGTTATTGGTAGCGCAGAACCTAAATACACTCGATATGAAACTTTTGAAACTCAAAAAGAGTGCTTATTAGAACGAGCAGTACTTACTTCAACCTTTACACAAGGCGAAAGAGCATTTTGCGAAGGAACAAATGAATAAATTTATATTTGATGTGGACGGAACACTAACTCCGAGTAGGCAAAAGATTGATCCAACTTTTGAAAAGTTTTTTGAATTGTTTTGTCGAGACAACGAAGTTTACCTTGTTACTGGCAGTGACTATCCTAAGACATTGGAGCAACTAGGTGAACGTATTGTAAACCAAGTAAAAGCTGTTTACAACTGTAGCGGCAATGATGTATGGCAGCATGGCAAAAACATCAAACGCAACAACTGGACACTTCCAGACGAGTGTCGTAAGTTTTTAGCAGGATGGATTGAAGGTAGCGTGTTTCCAATCCGCACAGGCAATCACATTGAAGAACGACCAGGAACTGTAAACTTCTCGATTGTAGGACGTAACGCTACTCAAGAACAACGTAAATTGTATGTAGAGTGGGATTTAGAACATCGTGAAAGAGAAAGCATTGCGTTGCAATTCAACATGATATACAAAGATCTTACTGCTACAGTAGGCGGAGATACCGGTATTGACATCTATCCTACAGGATATGACAAAGGTCAAATTATCAAAGATTTTAATCTAAGAAAAGATAAACTTTATTTCTTTGGTGATAAAACATTGCCCGGCGGCAACGATGAACCGCTGGCAAAATTAATCAATCACACTTATCAAGTTAGAAACTGGCGAGACACTCACGAAAGACTTGGTTATTTTCAGGAGGCAAGGTTAGCAGGATGATTATTGCAGGATACGGTTTTGTAGGCAAGGCATACGAATTACTATTTAATGGTTTTCGTAGAGAAATAGTAGTACACGATCCTCCCAAAGGTATGGTAGCAGACTTTGATAATACCAGTGCTGTTGTTGTTTGTGTGCCTACACCAGAATTAGAATCAGGAGCGTGTGACATCAGTGCTGTATACGATGTAATATCGCAGTGTAACAAAGATACTCCTATAATGATCAAAAGCACTATCAGTTTGCAAGGTTGGAAGTTTTTAAAAGAAACATTTCCTAATCATCGTTTGTGCTTTTCACCGGAGTTTTTACGTGCTGCAAACTACATGAACGATATTAAAAACTTGGACAGTGTTATTCTAAGTGGTGATACTGATTACTGGCGAGATCAATATAGTTACAATTGGCCTAAGATTAAAATCCACACCGTAATACCAGAAGAAGCTATTGCTATTAAATATTTCCGCAATGCATTTTTAGCAACCAAGGTTAGTTTCTTCAACGAGATCTATGATTTTTGTACAGCATATGGAATCGACTTTGATCAAGTAAGGGGCGGGGTTGCAGCAGACACCCGTATTGGAGATAGTCATACGTATGTATGGCCCAATGAAAATGTAAGAGGATTTGGAGGCTATTGTTTTCCAAAAGACACTAGTGCGCTATTAAAAATGGCAGCAGAAAAGAAAATAAATCTAAATACTCTTGAAGCAGCAGTTGAATACAATAATAAAATAAAAAATAATGCTTGACTTTCTACAAGTTAAACATTATAATAAAACATATAGGAGATAAAAATGCAAGACATTCTACAAGATATCGTAAGCCATACGCACTCGTTGGGCTTTATTACAACACTAAAAGTTACAGCAGAAACAGAAACACAGATTGAAAGCATGGCAGACGATCGTAGTGTTATTATGACTGCAACTACAAACACGCCAGTTGGAGAATTTGTTGGTACGTTTGGCATGCCAGACTTGGGTAAGCTGTCGTATCATTTGAAGAATCCAGAATACAAAGAAAATGCTAGTATTAAAGTCGTACAAGCAGAACGCAATGGAGAAACTATTCCAACACACATTCACTTTGAAAACACAGCAGGCGATTTTGAAAATGATTATCGCTTTATGAACAAAGCAGTGATTGAAGAGAAACTTAAAAGTGTTAAGTTTAAAGGCAACAGCTGGAATGTTGAGTTTCAGCCAAGTATGGCAAGTATTGCACGTATGAAACTTATGTCAGGCGCACATTCAGAAGAAACTGTGTTCCAAGTTAAGACAGAAGATGACAACCTAAACTTTTACTTTGGAGACGAAGCAACACACGCTGGATCATTTACATTTGAACACGGCGTTGAAGGCACATTAACTCATACATGGGCGTGGCCAGTTGCACAAACTATTGCTATCTTGAACTTGGATGGCGATAAAACAATGAGCATTACAGACCAAGGTGCTATGAAGATTTCAGTAGATAGCGGTATGGCCAAGTATGACTACATCCTTCCAGCACAGCAGAAGTAATATGGAAGATTTTGATATCAACGAGTTTGCACGTATGTTTGACGCAGCACTTGCGTCAGACAACCCTACTGTTAAAAAAGCACTGCGTAACTTTATGATGGTTACTGCTATTGTTCACTCAAAAGAACAAACCACGCCAGCGTTGACCATAGGGCCATTGGAAAGACTGGTCAAAAAAGTAGAAGAGCTTGAGCGTATGGTGTATGAACTACAAAATAATCGCGTGACAACAGGTTATAAAGACAAGTACCAGCGGGATTATTATAATAATACTTGGACATACGCACCTAATACTAGCACTACAAGCGGAACTATTAGTGGTACCAGTGTTGACAAAGTATGGTATGATGAAGCAACTGACATTGTAGACCTACTAAAGGACTTAAAAATTAGATGAAAACAAACCTTACTGAAACACAAAATGACTATGCTGTCTTCTTGCCTAGTATTAGTGGCTTTTATGCTACATTTATAGGCAAACAACGTTATAGCGAATATGTTGATCCAACTCGTGTTCCAGCAGGTATTGGCACTGTGGAAGCAATGAACTTTTTAAATTCCAAAGAAGGAGTGTTCCATTACAAGTGGGCACTCTATTCAGCTGGACATGCAGAGCTTGATACAACCAAGCACAGTGAAAAAGAAGATATGCTTCGCAATCGTGATAGAGATAACTCATGGTTGCTGGGCGACTCGGGAGGCTTCCAGATTGCCAAAGGTCTTTGGCCTGGTGATTGGACTGATCCTAACTGTCCACATGCTGCTAAAAAGCGTGAACTGGTTGTTAACTGGATGGAAGAATATATGGACTACGGAATGATGTTGGATATTCCAACTTGGACATTCCAGGATCCTAAAGCAGCAGAAGCAGCAAACATTCACAGCTATCAAGATGCTGTAGATGCTACACACATTAATGCAAAATACTATATGGCTAATCGTCGTGGTAACTTTAAAGTACTAAATGTTCTACAAGGCAGCAATCATGGTGACGCAGACAGCTGGTACGAAGAGTTTAAAGATTACTGCGACCCTGCTAAGTATCCAGACACACACTTTAATGGCTGGGCAATGGGCGGACAAAACATGTGTGATGTGCATCTTATCCTAAGACGCCTTGTGCATATGATACACGATGGATTGCTTGAAGAAGGATTGCATGATGTAATGCACTTCCTTGGTACTAGTAAACTAGAGTGGGCTGTGTTACTTACAGACATTCAACGTGCTGTTCGCAAGTATCATAATCCTAACTTTATGATCACTTATGACTGTGCATCGCCTTTCCTTGCTACTGCAAACGGACAGATTTATCACAGTATTCGTATTGAAGATCGCGGTAAGTGGAGTTACATGATGAGCCCTGGTGCTGATGCACTAAAGTATGCAACAGATACACGCAAGTTCAAAGATGCAGTTGTTACAGATCGTATCCTAGATGCATTTGAAGATTCTCCAATGAGTGTACATTGCAATATTAATGATATTTGTATATATGCAGAAGGTGATAAGAACAAGATTGGCACACCTAAAGTAAAAGCAGGTGATGTTGATATAGACAAGCATGGCAATCCTATACTAGATGAAGATGGTAACCCTGTTGTTCGTAAGAAAGACAGTACCAGCTGGGATAGTTTCAGCTATGCACTACAAATGGGGCATAATGTTTGGATGCACATCGAAAGCACACAACGTGCTAACAGAGAATATGACGCTGGCATTTCGCCTTATATGCTAATCAATGACACAGACTTTCCGGGTTGGGGAGTTGTTAAGTTCAAAGAAGTAGTTGACGAGATCTTTAGTTTGAAAGACAGGCAGAAGAGCTTGGACTTGATCGAAAAATATGATCGTTATTGGATGCATGTGATTGGTACACGCCTTAACATTGGTAAGAAGGCTAAAAACGCACTGACAAAATATGGAGAGTTATTTGAATGAATTATGATAGTCTTGAGGCACATTTAGATGAGCTTGTTAAAAAACATCGAAAACTTGATGAAGAAGTCGAGCAGTTGTCGACCCAGCATGTTAGTGCAGAACTAAGGCAACTAAAAACACAAAAACTTTGGCTCAAGGATGAAATACATCGTATACAAAAACAACTCAAAGGAAGTAACGGCCATGGATAGTAAACAGATCCAACTTACTAACTTAGAACTTGCACTAGAAGATCTTGATAAAATCATTGACAATATGAAAAAGAACAACTATAGTAAAGAAGAGTTAAATGAATACGTGAAAAAACGTTGGAATGTTTGGAACGAAATGCATCAGGTAAAAAAACAATGAAACGAATATATGACCAAGGCGACAAGATTGAAAACGTGCAATACTTTACAGGCACCGAAGTAGAACATACTCCGCAATATGGAAAACGCACACTGTTTGTTGTAGGTGTTAAAGATGCAGAAGAAGTAATTGCTACAGCAGAAGAAGCTGGGTGCAAACACATCTACCTTGGTGCTAATATGAGCTTTAATGTTACCAGCAATACTGAAAGCGAATGGCAACCTTGGGAAGCTATGGTATTTCCGTTGCTCAAAGAAGGATATTGGGTAACGCTAGATGTAGATGCGAACCAAGTAGAAGGGTTACTAGAAACTGGCTTTACAGAATACAACCGCTTTATTCCAATGATTAGTGTAAAGATTCCGTACATCGAACAACTCGGATACAATGCTTGTTTAAAAGTTGACGACAAAGACTTTGATGCAAGCAACCCGGGTGTTTGGGTACATCGTGTACATGATTTAAAAAATAAATCTGTGTTTACAGATTGGTCTAAATACACCACAGACACAATTATTAGTTGACAAAATGACACAAGAATCGTATTATAACTATATGAAACGGCGCAGCAAAGAAGAGGACGCTAAATTGACAGAAGCAAGTACAACTATTAATGTACCCATGACAACAGCAAAACGTAGTATTTGGGTAACCTTTACCAAAGAGGGTATTCACAAATATCCAGCAGCACTAGAAGATCCTAAACTTGCTACTGGTGATGAGTATGATGTAAGTTTCTTAGGATACCCGCATCGACATACTTTTCATTTTAAAGTGCAAATTGAAGTATTTCACAACGATCGTGATATTGAGTTTATTCAATTCAAGCGTTGGTTGGAAAACTTGTACAAAGATGATGTATTGCAACTTGATTACCTATCATGTGAAATGATTTCAGATTCCTTGTACACACAGATTAACAGCAGATATCCCGGCCGGTTTGTTGTTATTGATGTCGCCGAAGATGGCGAAAACGGCTGTCAAATTGTTTACCCAGCATAAAGGAATAAAGGTAAATGACTATTACAAATCCAGTAGTAAACAAAATATTTAACGATCTTGAAGAGTTCCACGACTTCTGTCGTACTGAAGGACACCCTTTTAACAAGGAAGATTTATATCGCAACGATCGTCGGCCGTGGATGGCCTTCCAGAAATACAAAAACTGGCTACGTGCAAAAGCTCGCGGTGGCGAAAGAAAGCCTCGTAATGCGTAAACTGTTTTATATGGGGCTAGAGCCCTATGAAGGCAGGTACACACTCCAGTTGCAAGACTGGAGTGAACGTGCATTTAAAAAACGTGGCATTGACTACGTTGTTGTACCTGGCAAAACTATTGACAATACTAAAGCTATTAGTGTTGGACAAGTGTTAGATGCACACGGACGCAGTTACTTTGGTATGAGTCAGATGATGAATCTTGTACAAATGATGCGTGAAGGTGAATGTACTGGCGAAGACGTTGTTTTCTTTGAAGACATGTTTCAGCCAGGCATGGAATCACTTCCATATATTATGGATCAGATTCCAGAAGAACAACGCCCTAAGGTTTGGGTGCGTTGTTTGGCACAAGCCGTAGACCCAGATGACTTTGTTCATGTTTGGGGTATGGGCAAATGGATGAGTTTGTATGAAGAAATGTGCAACGAGTTTGTTACTGGCGTACTAGCAAGTAATGAAGAAATGGTTGCTAACATGAAGATTGCAAACTGGAAGGCTCCTCTCTACAATGTCAGTGGACTTGCATTTGATAAGACTGAAGTGCAAGAACGTGTAAATGGTGTAATCAAAGATTGGACAGATCGTAAGGATCGTGTTGTGTTTACTGCACGGTTTGATCAAGAAAAACAACCAGACTTCTACATGGATTTGATTGAAGAATGGTACGGTACACCCGGAACACCTGAAGTAGAGTTTGCTATTTTACAAGGCGGACCATTGCGTAGTAACAATCAAAAGTATATTGATCGTGCTAGAAAAATGGCAGAACGTGGCCAACTTGTTATCTACGAAAACTTGAAGAAGGACGAATATTACGATATTGTAAACAACAGTAAAGTATTGTTTAACTGTGCATTGCAGGACTGGACAAGCAATACTGTCAGCGAAGCAGACGCATTAGGTTGTAATGTGCTGTTTCCAGCGTATCGTAGTTTTCCTGAAATCTTTAACAACGATCATACACGCTTGTATGTTCCGTGGAGTATTGAAGATGCAATGAACAAAATGCAAACTTTATTACACATTCCACACAAAGATGTTGGCAAGATTTCAGATTGGACCACTGGTACTATTGATCGTTACATTGATATTATGCAAGGCAACGGTGAACAATGGAACCGCAACAGTAACCGCTACAGAGATGAAGTAGCAACTACAAAATACTGAGTAATAATATGTCAAATGTTGTTAGCATTCATAAAGCATACGCACCAAAGTGCTGTCATCCAAACTGTTCTACTCGGGTAGGATATCATAATAAAAAAAGAAAAACAGACGGCTCGTGGAGTTATAAATGGAAGGCATTTTGCGAATATCATCGTACTGATGTTGTTGGTAAAAGTCTTGTAGATGCATTTAAAGCTTCTCGAGGCGGATGTGAAAGCCAAATACTTGGATGGCCGTGCCCCGGTCACCATGGCGACTTAACTATTGATCACTACGACGGCGACAAGCATAATAACAACGAAGATAACTTGTTGGTATTATGCCCAAATTGCCATGCAAAGAAAACAAAGTTGTATGGTGATAATCGAGTAAGGTATAATAATATTCAAGCATTGCCTGCTCACTTATGGGATGTAAAAGCATGAGAGTATTGGTCACAGGCGCAACTGGTTATATTGGTAGCCATGTTTGTAAACTATTAAAAGAGCACGGACATCATGTTACTGCTTGGGATATTAACATTCACGGTGAATACAATGACATCATGGCATACTGTGACCAATACTCGAGCTCTGATATTACAAAGTTTGTACACGGCTCGTATGATGCTGTTGTACACTTAGCAGGACGCAGTGTGGTGCCGCAGAGCTTGTTAGAGCCCACAGAGTACTATAGAGTAAATGTAATGGGCACTGCTAACTTGTTAGAGCGTGTACAAACTGATCACATACTGTTTGCTAGTACCAGTAGTGCTTGGGAAATGGCTTCGCCTTATGCTAGAAGCAAAGTAGCAGCAGAAGATGTAATCAAGGAGAAAGCCAATGGATACACAATCTTTAGATTTTTTAACGTATCTGGTACTGACGGCGTTAATCGTCAACTAGGCGATCCTACCCATCTTATTCGTGTTGCTGCTATGGTGGCTGCTGAGAAACTACCCGACATTAAGATCTTTGGTACGGACTATGATACTAGGGATGGCACTTGTATTCGTGATTATATTCATGTTGTTGATTTGGCTCGTGCCATTGTCAACGGAGTGGAACGAGGTCCTGCCAACACACCATACGAATGTCTTGGTTCTAACGTAGGATACAGTGTGCGTGAAGTAATCAATACCATGCAGCAAGTCACTGGTAAAAAGTTAAATACTATTAAAGCAGAACGCAGAGAAGGTGATGCTGTATCTAGTGTTGTAGATAATCTTAGTGATTTAGTAACATTAGAAAAAAGCATCGAAGATATGTGTTTAGATCAATACACCCTGGAGATTAGAAAAAATGGAAAAACTTAATAAACTCACATTACAAATAGTAGAGATGTTAGATAATGGCGATCTTATGGGATGCTATAGTTTATTTGAAGCAGAGATAAGAGATATTATACCAACTTTAGATCAAGAATCAGAAATAGGAAAAACGTGGCTACATCAAGTTAAACTGATCGACGACGAAGACTGGGGCGGAGTAATGGAAAATATGGAAAATATTAGAAAGTTTGTTGAATAATGGAAGAAGATACTATTACTATTAGTAGTGACAATGAATATACGTTTGACATCGCTGATTTAACAGTTGATACCATTGATATTAGTAGTATTACATCAAGTACTGTTAGTACTATTACACTTGAAGGCACACACTGGTCAGACGGGATTACTTGGGAACAAGTTGAGTTCGAAGATAGTATGCCCAGTGTTGCCAAAGTAGAAGATATGTGCAATGATTATCCGGCATTGGCAACAGCATACGAAAACTTTAAAACTATCTACTCTCTAGTACATCAAGACTGGAAAGGCAAACAAAATGATGATGCGCATCCATTCTAATATAACACCAGATTGGAATATTGATGATTACAAATCATTAAGCTTCAAACGTGATACTGTAAAAGGGCAAACTACAGTACAGGAATACTTTCGAGTAGGACATCAGCCTGGCCGAATGACAATGCTCAACTATTTTGAACCTAACCCTATGCCTAGTAGTGTTGATTATGTTAAAACATTTTTCAGCGATTTAGTTAATGTTACTGCGGCGATTAATGTGTTTGAACCTGGACACTACTTACCATTACATCGAGACAACTATAGAAAATATCAAAGTGTTGCTAAAGAGATTTTAAAAGACAGAGGCATAAATGCAATATACCGATATGTTGTTATGCTTGAAGATAGTGTTCCTGGGCAAATGATGCATATTGGAAGTACTATACATCATACATGGAGCGCTGGCGATGTATTTGGTTGGGTTGGTGACGAAATGCATACATTTTATAATATGAGTTTAAAGGATCGATATGCAATACAAATTACAGGAATACAACCGTAGTGATGTTTTTTTAGATAACTGTTTGGTTATACAAATAAAAGGTCAAACTCGATTTGTAGATGAAAAATATAATATACTAAACAATCTCAACAACTATATTGGATGTGATCAAATGTATAAAATGAGTTTTTTAAGTCATTATGATGGAAACTTTATACAAATACACGATATGGGACATCTTCCATACTTGGAGAATTTAAATCTAAGCTCTATTGATATTAATGAACTAAACAAAAATAAGCTAACTATTTTTCTCACTGAACAAATAATTCATACTGATAACGATTATTGTAGAATATTACTAGGAACAGATGATACTGTAAGCACCTTAACGTCTGGCATTCCTTACAATACTACAAACACTATTTGGTCGCCCGAACTTGACAGTATTGAAATATTTGTAAAAAATAATAATCTAACCAATGTTTCAGTTTGTGTAAGTTTTGATGACATCACTGATATTTACAAAGACAGATACAGTTTTAACTTATATCGAAATGATGCTTGTTTAGATGCACTAAACAACTTATATAAATCATTTGATGAGGTAGAACATATTCGACCTGTTGACATTAACAAAAAGTTTTGGTGTGCAAACTGGAGATATAGTTCTCATAGACATCTTATTACAGCATATGCTAGTACACTTGACACTGAATATAGTTGGGGATTTATTGACGACGACTTGAAAGTTTTAAAAAATTTATGGTTAGATTTAGAAAACTTTAAATTCAAAAATAGCATTGTTGATAGATTAGAATATTTAAACAAAAACAATAGAAGTATAGATATACCAACTACGTCGATGGAGATTGATGGCAACATACTTGACGAAGCTAAACGTCTACAAGAAATACCAGCTGGACCATATGATACTAATCAATATGCTAGTAGTGATTTATTTAAAAATACATTTTGTTCAATTGTTAATTTAAGTACATTTGCAGAGCCGTTTCCCTGCTACGATGAAAAACCACTAAATGCAATATTTAACTTACGTCCATTTATATTATGTGGACCACCGGGCAGTTTGGCACTTATGCGTAAAGATGGGTTTAAAACGTTTGGAGATTTTTGGGACGAATCATACGACAATGAGTTGGATCATACCAAACGTTTAGAAAAAATATTCAAACTAATAGATGAGATAGATAGTTGGAGCATACGTGATTGTCAAGAAATATATGCCAACATGATTCCAACACTATTTGAAAACTATCATAAATTTAAAAAACCAAACTTATGAAATGTGCAGCGTTATACAATCATACTAACATAAGGGGAGGTGATCGCATCTTCCCTTGCTGCCGTTTTAAAAACAGCATACAATGGTTTGACGGTGACGTAAACAACATACTAAACAGTTACAGTTACAATCTACTTAGAAGTAGAATGGAATCTGGCGAAAAGTTACCAGAATGTGCCAAGTGCTGGCATGAAGAAAATCTAGGCAAACCTAGTCTTAGACAATGGTTCAACGAAAACTACAGTACAGATGAAATCAAACTTAGATACCTTGAGGTAGGATTTGACAACATTTGCGATCTAACCTGTGACGGATGTTGGGAAGAATGGAGCAGTAGTTGGTGGGTTAAAAAGAATCCCGGACTTCCTCCCAAACAAGGTATTACTAGTACAACTGAATTTAGAAACATTCCAGAAAGCATTGAAAAGGTTGTGTTTTTAGGCGGTGAGCCTCTAATGACCAATAGGCACAGACGCTTCTTGGAAAGTTTTGATACGTTAGAACATTTAGAAGTAGAATACTTTACAAACGGTATGCATAGTTTAACACAAGAGGATTACGCTGTATTGAGTAAATGCAAACGTGTACATTTCACTGTAAGCATAGATGGTGTCGGTGCACTAAATGAACAAGTACGTGGAAACAGTATTTGGAGTAAGGTTCTAAAAACACTAGACGAGATTGCTGACACATTTGATTATACTATTCATACTACAATACATAAAAATAACTGGCATGGATTGCCTGATATGTACCAATGGACAAAAAAATATGCAAAATGGACAACAAATGTCTTGACATATCCTAAAAAATTAGATATAATAAACTTAGAGCAGTGTGACAAACAAAAACTTTTGGATATCTTAGATGAGTTTGATATTCCAAATAAACAATATATAGGCACACACTTAAAAGGAGACGCATAATGGATATGCGAAGTTATGAAGATTGGCAAGTACACGATGCTACTGAAGGATCAGTAGAAGATGTTACTTGGAACAGCAATGACCTTCTTACGTTACCGTGGGAAGCAACATATATGACAGACGAAATTCCCGAAGATAGTAGTTGGGATACATTTGCAACAAAAAACAAAAAAGCATTAGAAGCAATGTACGCACAATGGGGAGTACCTAAAGAAGGTAGCTTACACTATATGAGCATACGTCCTGCACTTACAAAAGGACTAGGCAGTATTATTTCTCCGTATGCACATATGACATTTAACTATAACTTTTTAAAACTTACACCGGGTTGTAGTTTAATGTGGCACTTTGATACATATGCTACATTTGTAAGATACAACAACATTGCAGAAGACGATGTTCACAATGTATGTAGAACTGTTATTATGATGAAAGACTGGGATAGAGGACAAGTATTACAAGTAGGTGATGAAGTTTACACACATTGGCAAGAAGGTGATACGTACACTTGGAAAGGCGATACGTGGCACGGTATGGCAAACTTTGGTCCTAGTGACATAGTTGTTGCACAAGTAACATTTTTGGATGAAAATGACCGATATACCCAATGATAAACGCAGCATGGATTTTGGCAGTGCATTTGCTATAGCAGATCCAGAAACTATAAAGCTGTTGCGTCAAACTTTTAATTTTACCGATCTTAACAGCGATAGTATCATTGATGAGTTTTTGAATGAATATGACACTTGGATTAAAAGTGGCACACTAAATGTATTTACTGGATTAGAAGATTTCAAATACAAATGCTATAGTAATGGTACTACTGAAAGTTTTGATAAGTTTTACATGAAAAATTCCAAGCGTAGGTTTCGCTGCTACAAAGGCGAGTATATGTATCATAAACTTGCATGGCGTGATAAGTTTGATTGGCAATGGTTAGAAGAGGCCCCGTTGCACAAAAACGATGCTGTTGTTATAAGTTTGCCGTTTGCAGACACTGGCGACAAGCATACATTGTATCATGAACTTATGCGCAAGTGCAGCAAGCTAAACATACCTGTGTTAGTAGATTGTGCATACTACGGGGCTTGTAGGCATATACATATTGATTTAGCGTATCCGTGTATTACAGATGTTACATTTTCGTTAAGCAAAACATTCCCTGTTGCATATGCACGTATCGGAATACGCTATACTAGAGTTGACGATGATGACACTATGTTTGTGTATCATAAAATAAACTACAACAATAAAATAGGTGCATTGCTAGGATTAGAATATTTTAAGAACTTTACACCCGATTATATATCAAACAAATATCTTGACAAACAAACAGAATTCTGTAATAATACTAATGTGTTACCAAGTAAGACAGTATTATTTGGTATTGACAACAATAATAAATACCCTCAATACAACCGAGGCGGAACTAGTAATCGACTAAGTTTCCACAAGCAATATATTAAAGGACTAGACTTTGCCAGTACATAGTAATAACGATTGGGATCCACTAGAAGAAATTATTATTGGCACAGCAGAAAACTGTGTACATCCTACTATGAATAAGAGTACACACAGTTTTATCTATGGCGGAGAACAACTTGAAGATATCAAACAGTTTGACGGTCAACCTATTGAACAATGGATTGTAGATGAAGCAAACGAAGACTTAGAAGGTCTTGAAAAATGTTTGCAAGGGCTAGGTGTTAAAACATTACGTCCTGAACCAATAGATCACAACAAGAAGTTTAGCACACCAGAATGGGAAACAACAGGCTGGTATACTTTTTGTCCACGTGACTTACTACTACCATTGGACAATATGATTATTGAATGTCCAAGCCCTATGCGAGCAAGATACTTTGAAACTAGAGCATACTATAAACACTTGTATCGTTGGATGCAAGAAGGCACACAATGGATCAATGCTCCTAAGCCTATCCTAACAGATGACAACTATCAACTAGAAGACAGGCGTGATGCTACACTAGTAAACAAAGAGATTATTTTTGATGCACCTAACATTGTGCGACTAGGCAGAGACTTGCTGTGTCAAGTAAGCAACAGTGGTAATCAACTAGGCTTTCAGTGGCTAAAGACTATCTTAGAACCCAAGGGATATCGTTTGCACGTTGCAGAGAAGTATTATAGCTTTGCACACTTTGACAGTACAGTACTACCTTTACGCCCAGGTTTGGTACTATTAAACGCAGGAAGACTAAGCGAGGATTGGTATCCACCTATTTTCAAAGACTGGGATAAGATCTGGGTAGGCGAAGAAGACTTGCACGTTCCGGCTGCAAACACAGGTGTTGCTCCATGTAGTCCTTACATTGGACTTAACTTTTTAAGTGTTAACGAAGAACTGGTTATTGTAGACGAAAAGCAAGAGTCATTAAGACGCATCTTGGGCAAGCATGGTATTGATACTATTGGGTTGCCCATGCGTCAAGCACGTAGTATGAGCGGCGGCTTTCACTGTGCAACACTAGATACAAAACGCAAAGGTACACTAGAGGATTATTTTCAATGACCATGAACCCACGGCCAAACAAAAACACAGATCAAGAAATGATTGATGAGTTTTTAAACAAGGGTGGAAAGATCACCAAAGGCAAAACTAAAGCAATGCCCAGTGAACTTGGCATCAGTAACAATCAATGGAACAACAAACTTACTAAAGCAGAAAAAGATGCAAAGGACGGCAAGTAATGTTACATACTATTGAAGATCTTATACATCGTATTAATTTAATGAAAGACAAAGCAATCTTATTGCATCGAGTTCGCAACGAGTTTGCTGAGATTTCTTATAAAGAATATGACAAAATAACATGTCAAAATCTTATTGCCGATATTCAAAGCATTGCTCGAGGTATTGCTAACGATACCCAAGGCGATGAAATAAAAACAGAAATGGATGAATGGAAGAAATGAACAACTATATTTTTACTAGCGAAAGTGTTAGCGAAGGACACCCAGATAAGGTTGCAGACCAAATCTCGGACGCACTCGTTGATGCTGGGCTAAAGGCAGGTGATACTACAACTCGCGTTGCTATTGAAACACTTGTAACTACCAATCATGTAACATTGGCAGGCGAAGTAAAAAACTTTAACGTGAACAAAGAAGAAGTCAAAGAAATTGTGCGCAACACGGTTCGTGAGATTGGTTATGAACAAGAAGGGTTTCATTGGGATAAACTAAACATCTACAATGAAATCCACAATCAAAGTGCAGACATTGCGCTGGGCACAGATGACTTTGGTGCAGGCGATCAGGGTATTATGTTTGGTTATGCCTGCAACGACAACGATGCATACTTGCCAGCACCAATCTATTATGCACACGAAATACTTAAAGAACTTAAACAACAGCGTCAGCATGTTTTAGGTCCAGATGCTAAGTCACAAGTAAGTGTCGAGTATGAAGGCGGCAAAGTCAAACGTATTGACCAAGTTGTTATCAGTACACAACACGGAGAAGGTCAAGTTGAACAAGCAAGAAACATTAGCAAACTTGCTGCAATGAATGTATTAGGAGATTTAGTAGATGAAAAAACTGTATGGCATCTCAATCCAACGGGTAACTTTGTTATTGGTGGTCCAGATGGTGATGCTGGTGTCACTGGGCGCAAAATTATCGTTGATACTTATGGCGGTTTTGCCCCTCACGGTGGTGGCGCTTTTAGTGGAAAAGACCCTACAAAAGTAGATCGCAGTGCAGCATATATGGCACGTTGGCTTGCTAAAAACGTAGTAGCAGATGACATGGCAGACTGGTGCCAGATACAGTTAAGCTATGCTATTGGCGTTAAAGAACCTACAAGTATCTATGTAGATTCAAATGGACACAATCGTAGTATCGAGCGTTTCATTCGAGAGAACATTGATCTAACACCTAAAGGAATCATTGACAGATTTGATTTATTCAAGTATACTAACTATAGTAAGAACTGCACATACGGACACTTTGGCAACAAAGATGTACCTTGGGAAAAAATTGGATGGTAAAAAAATACTACACATATGATGATGTACACAATGCTGCAATGCATATTGTATTGCAAATGTACAAAGACAACTGGCGGCCAGACTATGTTGTAGGCATTACAAGAGGCGGATTGCCTTTGGCATTGCGTATTAGTAACCTGCTAGATTGTCGTATGGAAACACTCAAAGTTAAACTGCGAGACGGTAAGCCAGGCGAAGAATGCGAAAGCAACTGCTGGATGGCAGAAGATGCATTTGGATATGTGTCAGAGTTAGACCGCGACGGTATTATGGAAAATGTAAAAAGTGATTCAAATGCAAAGAAAAATATTCTCGTTGTAGATGACATTAATGATACTGGTGCTACATTTAACTGGATTAAACAAGACTGGATGAGCAGTTGTTTGCCCGACGATCCTAACTGGGATACTGTATGGGGCGGTAATGTAAGATTTGCTACTATGACTGAAAATTTTAGTAGTCAGTTTCCTGACGTCAACTATTGGTGGCACGAAGTAAATAAGTCAGAAGAAAATACCTGGCTAGTATATCCATGGGAATATGATTAAGGAGATAATATGAGTTGTGGTTGCGGAAGATCGCCAACAGGTAGATGTGTTGGCTGGCATAGTTTGACAGAAGAAGAATATCATGTTAAACTAGATGAATACAATAAAAGACAAGCATTAAAGGAGAAAAAAAATGCAGGAACAACTAGTTAAAGCGGCGCGGATGCATGCCGAAGGAGAACTCGAAAGAGCAAAAACAAACATCTTGGTATACATGAATCACAGTGTAGGTATTGGTGAACACAGTGATATTGTAGAAGCTATTCAAGAAGAACTTGATAAAATGGCAGCAGCAACTGATCGTATTGAAATGTTAAACGTACATTTTAGTTGACAAAAGATCTAAATAATGTTACTATAAACCTATATAGACATCCACGTCTATAACTCGGAGAAATAAATGATAAAAAATAATACTGGACTTGATACTGATACTGTAGATACAGTTAAAATAAGTGAAGTCGTTCGCGAGCGTTTGCGTAAAAACGGCGTTCGCTTTTTTGCTAATGACAACATTAGCGAACATATTAGTGAATTTGAGTTACAAGAGATTCAAAATGAACTAGCCTACAAGTTTCAAGATGTACTTGAAACATTGATTATCGATACTGATAACGATCCTAATAGCGAAGGCACTGCAAAGCGACTTGCTAAAATGTATATTAATGAACTTATGCAAGGACGTTATTTTAAAGCACCTAATGCAACTTCGTTTCCAAATGAAACAGACGACCCATATGACGGTATGTTAGTTGTACGCAGTGAACTAAAAAGTGTTTGTTCACATCACCACCAGCCTGTAACAGGTGTTGCGTATATTGGTATTCTTGCAGCTGATAAACTTATTGGTCTTAGCAAATATACACGTATTGCACAATGGTGTGCTAGACGTGGAACATTGCAAGAAGAACTGTGTATGGACATTACTAAAGAAATTATGAAAGTAACAGGTGCTAAAGACTGTGGCGTTTATATCCAAGCTATACACGGTTGCTGTGAGAATCGTGGCATTATGGCACATAGTAGTCTTACACAAACAAGTGTGCTTAAAGGTGCATTTAAAACCGATCCAGGTACAAAGAAAGAGTTCTTTGACAACATTAAACTACAGCAGGAGTTTGCACCGAGATGAAACTAAGATATTCAGAAGCATTTTACAGTGTGCAAGGTGAAGGTAAGTTCGTAGGAGTACCTAGTGTATTCCTACGCACATTCGGTTGTAACTTCCGTTGTATGAACTTTGGTGTTGACAAAAGTGTCGGCGATCGTTGGGAACAACACGCACGAGGCGAACGTTATAATGCAGAAGTAAAAGCATTGCTCGATGCAGGTGTACACGAAACAACTGAAAAGTTTGAGGACTTGCCTATCATTCACACAGGTTGTGATACATACGCAAGTATCTATCCTGAGTTTAAAGACTTTAACAAGTTGGCAACTATTGACGAAGTAGTCGAACACTTGCTTAGTTTGTTGCCAGAAGGCAAATGGACTATGGATAATGGTCAAGACGTGCATTTGATCTTGACAGGCGGCGAACCACTGCTTGCTTGGCAACGACTGTATGTCGAGTTATTTGAACACCCAGGTATGAAGGATCTAAAAAATGTCACAATCGAAACCAACACTACACAGCATCTACATGATGACTTCTACAATTACCTCAACAATCACGAAACAATTAAACTCACTTTTAGCTGCTCACCAAAGCTATCCGTTTCGGGCGAGTCTTGGGATGATGCTATTAAGCCTGATGTTGCTCGTGAGTATTCCCTTGTGGATGGCAGCGATATGTATTTTAAGTTTGTTGTTGCTGATCAAGAAGATGTTGATGAAGTTACTCGGGCTGTTCAGCAATACAGGGATTCCGGGTTGGAATGTCCAGTATATCTTATGCCAATGGGTGGACGCAGTGAAGAATATTCCCTCAACGTTAAAGAAGTGGCGGAACTCTGTATGGAAAGAGGATGGCGATTCACTCCCCGGCTCCACATTAGCTTATTCGGAAATGCCTGGGGGACTTAATAAGGAAGATTTAGAAATCCTCCAAGGCAAGAAGATTACACAAGAACAGTACGAAGCTATAAGGAAACAAATATGAAAAATTTTATTAAAAAAATAACAGGTATTACTGCTCGAGAAGAAGCACTTGAAGCAGCAGAAATACGCATCGTAGAAGAAGAAATGCAACTTCTCAAAAAGAAAGATCCAAAAGAATATGCTACACGCCGCAAAGAGCCTTGGGTAAATGTTCTTGATATGCAAGTAAACGAAGAGAACATCCGAAATGGGTTTTTCGAACTTGATTGGAATGACTTGTTTATTAAAGAACTCATTACTAATGGGTACGGCACTAATGATGATCCACAAGAAGAAATTGTAGATCGTTGGTTCCGTGATATTGTGTATAACATGTTAGCAGAAGAAGGCATGGACACAGATCGAGGTGCTGGTTACATTAATGTTGTACCTATTGACAAAGGACGCAGTGAAGTATCATGAAATACATTATAACTTGACAAACGATGATTTTAATGCTACAATCAGTAATAACATTAAACAAATAACAGAGGCATCTAAATGAGCACTTATATCTTAGTAGATACAGCAAACACATTCTTTCGTGCAAGACATGTAGTACGTGGTGATCTTGATACTAAACTCGGCATGGCACTACATATTACACTTAATAGTGTAAAGAAAGCATGGTTGGACTTTAATGCAGATCATGTTGTGTTCTGCTTAGAAGGCCGTAGTTGGCGCAAGGATTACTACGAGCCTTACAAGCGTAATCGTAAAGAACATCGCGATGCAATGACTGTACAACAGCAAGAAGAAGATACATTGTTTTGGGAGATCTTTGATGAGTTTAAAGACTTTATTGGCAATAAAACTAACTGTACTGTAATGCAAAATCCTGTACTAGAAGCAGATGACTTGATTGCAGGCTGGGTGCAGGCACATCCTAATGACAATCATGTTATTATCAGCACAGACGGTGACTTTGCACAACTTATTGCTCCTAATGTTAGACAGTACAATGGGGTAAGTAATACTACTATTACAGTTGAAGGATACTTTGATGACAAAGGCAAGCCCGTCTTGGATAAGAAGACAAAGGAGCCAAAGCCTGCTCCAGAACCTGAATTCATGTTGTTTGAAAAATGTATGCGTGGCGACACTAGTGACAATGTGTTTAGCGCCTATCCAGGTGTTAGAAAAAAAGGCACAAAAAACAAAGTTGGACTCCTAGAAGCATTTGCTGACAAAACTACAAAAGGCTTTAGTTGGAATAATATGATGTTGCAACGCTGGACTGATCATGAAGGCGTAGAACATCGTGTACTAGATGATTATACACGCAATGTTACATTGTGTGATTTAACTGCGCAGCCCGAACATATCAGACAAGAAATAGATAACACTGTTGCAGAAGTTAAACCTAAAGACATTACACAAGTTGGCATGCGTCTTATGAAGTTTTGTGCTAAATGGGATATGCAACGTATTGCAGACCAAGCAGCGAGTTATGCAGATCCATTACAAGCGAGATATCCACAATGACTATGAAAGCTAAACCAGTACTAGAAAATAAATTCTGGATCGTTGAAGAAGAAGGATTACGAGTCGGTACTCTTTCAAAAAACGATGAAGGATTTGTTGTTAGTCAAAAAGGTTCTGTTAAGTTTTATCGAAGTGAAAATCAGTTAAAAAAGACATTTGGAAAAAACTTTTTAGTTGCAAATATTAAAAATGAAACTAAACATTCAAACAGAGAAGTACACGGATATCCAACCCGTACAACTCCTTACAACAGCATGTACGATATTAAACATAAACTGCCATTGTTTACTAAAAGTAAAAAGTCTAAAAGTGTATATTGTGCTGGATATTATCTTGTTAAGTTTAATGTTAACTGGCTTAAAAGTTACTGTCCAAAGCTAATTACTATTGAACGTAATGAATATTTAGGTCCATACAAGACTGAGTTAGAAATGAAAGCAGCACTAAGCAATGTCAACAGATCCTATTAATACAATGCCAATACAGCAGCTGATCCAAATGGTGAAAGCTGCTGAACAAAGTAAAGCAAGAGAAATAAGACTTGATATAAATCAAGCAAAAATATTAGCACTTACATTAGGCGAAGTTATGGCAAGGTTACATGGAGATTTAGAAAAAATCATTGATAGTAAACTTGAAAAGCTCAATGAAGATCAAATCATTGAAGTAAATATGGACTCTGGGGCTTGGTAAAAAGATAAATATATGCGTAGTTAATAAAGGACACGCATTATGAGTAGACCAAAACCAGTTATTAGACTTGAGTATACAAATAAAGTCACCTACAAATGTGAACAAATTTTAGATGCAGAAGCTATTTGGGCAGTGTTCTATCAAGATAAACCATTTAATTTGAAAAGTTCAAATGCATTGACCAACTATCCAGGTCCTAAATATAAGAAAACTAGTTTTTCAAATCCTGGACATGCACATAATCTAGCTAAAAAACTAAACAATATGTTTAACTGCAATGACTTTTCGGTATATATGTTATCTGAAGGTGAGAAGTTGTTTGACTGACAAAGTTACCTATACTAAACTTTTTTTAAAAGAACTTAATAAAAGTTATAATGATATTAACGTAAAAGAATACATGCCATTGTGGTGGCAGAATACACGTACCAAAGGCAATGGTGGTCTAAGACTCACAGAAGAAGGGTTTGATGTCATCAATCAAATTGGCATTACTACATATGATATACCTTATCCAAGAGACATTCCTCTAACCACACAGATTATAATACACCTTGATAAGTTTATAACTTGTCCATATTATCTTACAAATCGAAGTATAACGGTTACAGATGAACGTAAAGCAATCGAGCTTGGGCTGTTTAGTGGTGATTTACGCAAGTATGGATTGACTAAAGCAATGAATAGACAGAATCAAGATGAGATTTCCGCAGGCAGCAGAGCAGACTAATCTATATTGGATCGGTCAAGGTGAAGGGAGTAGTTGCCGCTACTCCCTTTTTCTTTTATAATAAAATAAAAAAATATCAAAAAACTTTACTTTAAAGGTTGACACTAATAGCAGTTAATGCTATTGTACTGTATAGGCACTGAACACAAATCTAAAAGGAATATAAAATGTCAGACGTAATTCGCACCGTTTCTCCAAATAAAGCAAAAAACGCTCTTCGTCATGCAATGCAAAAGAAGCGTCCTGTTTTTCTTTGGGGACCTCCAGGTATTGGTAAATCCGATATTGTAGAACAGATTACTGCAAGTTTTTCTAACTCGCATCTTATTGATATTCGGTTGAGTCTTTGGGATCCAACTGACATTAAGGGTATTCCATACTTTGACAGTAATAATGTTAAAATGGCATGGGGTGCTCCAAGTGAACTGCCAGATCAAGAAATGGCAGCACAATACGACAATATTGTACTTTTCTTAGATGAAATGAACTCAGCGGCACCTGCTGTGCAAGCGGCAGCATACCAGCTAATCCTTAACCGTCGTGTAGGTACTTATAAACTACCTGACAATGTTATTATTGTTGCAGCCGGCAATCGCGAAAGCGATAAAGGTGTTACATATCGTATGCCTGCGCCGTTGGCTAACCGCTTTGTACACTTGGAACTTGCTGTCAACTTCGATGACTGGTTTGAGTGGAGTGTTAACAATAATATCCACAAAGACGTTGTAGGTTACTTGACGTTTGCAAAAAAAGACTTGTATGATTTTGATCCAAAGTCAGCAAGCCGTTCGTTTGCAACGCCACGTAGTTGGTCTTTTGTTAGTGAACTAATCGCAGACGAAATTGACGATAATACAACTACTGACTTGGTTGCAGGTACAGTAGGTGAAGGTCTTGCTGTCAAGTTTATGGCACACCGTAAGGTTGCCTCAAGTATGCCAAACCCAACAGATATTCTAGCAGGTAAAGTAAAAGAGCTAAAAACTAAAGAAATCAGTGCTATGTATTCCTTAACAGTTTCACTCTGCTACGAACTGAAAGAAGCATGTGATAAAAATGACAAGAAGTTCGATGACAAAGTAAATAACTTCCTGCGCTTTGCAATGGACAATTTTGATGTTGAATTGGTTGTTATGGGTGTCAAACTTGCTATTACCCAATATGCACTTCCTATCGATCCAGACGAAGTGGAATGCTTTGATGAGTTCCACGATCGCTATGGTAAGTATATTAAGGCAGCGCAACAGGTTTAAGTTGGTACATAATGGGCAGTTTCGGCTGCCCATTATTCTATTTAAAGGTTGACATTAATAGTAAATATGTTATATTAAATATATAACACTTATATGAGGTGAGGACATGGCTACTAAAGATACAGCAAGTAAACTAAAAAACTGGACGCCAAATCCAGATATTACTCCAAACGAACTAGAAGCAATGCGTGTAGAAGTACTTGACCGCATTATTGTTGCACGAATAGGGTTGCTACTACATCATCCGTTCTTTGGTAACATGGCTACACGTTTACGTATTCAGGCAGCAGATGAATGGCTAGGTACTGCCGCTGTAGATGGCAGAAACTTATACTTTAATACGCAATTCTTTAATGCTATGAATAACAAAGAAATTGAGTTTGTTATTGCACATGAGATTTTGCATTGCGTATTTGATCACTTAGGACGGCGTGATGACCGTAATCCTATGTTGTATAACATTGCCGCAGACTACATTGTAAACAATCTACTTGTACGTGATCGTATTGGTGTCAAGCCTAGTATCGTAGATTGTTATCAAGACTTTAAATATGAAGGTTGGACTAGTGAAGAAGTCTATGACGAGCTGTTCGAAGAAGCTAAAAAGAACGGTGAAGAAGCACTCAAGCAACTTGGCGAAATGTTAGACGAACATTTGGATCTAGAAGGTGACGGCACAGGCGATGGTGACGAAGAAGGCAACGGTGACGGCAAAGGGCGTCCGCGTTATAGCAAAGCAGAACTAGATCAAATTCGCGACGAAGTAAAAGAAGCAATGATTAATGCTGCACAGACGGCAGGTGCGGGTAATGTTCCTGCAGGTGTTCGACGTATGATCAAAGATCTTACAGAGCCTAAGATGAACTGGCGTGAGCTTATTCGTCAGCAAATCCAAAGTACTATCAAAAGCGACTTTACATTTAGCCGCCCTTCACGCAAAGGTTGGCACACTGGTGCAATACTTCCAGGTATGGATTTCCAAGATACTATTGACCTGTGTATCTGCATTGACATGTCGGGTAGTATTGGTAATAGTCAGGCAGCTGACTTCTTAGGTGAAATACAAGGCATTATGGATGAGTTCAAAGACTATAAGATCAAGTTATGGTGTTTTGATACTAAAGTTTATAACGAGCAAGACTTTAGTGCAGACAATGGTGAAAACCTATACGACTATGAAATCTTAGGTGGCGGCGGCACTGACTTTATGGTGAACTGGACTTACATGAAAGACAATGACATCCAGCCTAAGAAGTTTATTATGTTCACAGATGGATATGCTTGGGATAGCTGGGGTGATGAAGATTATTGTGAGACAGTATTTGTTATTCACTCACACCATGATAAAAACTTACAAGCGCCGTTTGGTGTTACAGCACATTATGAGGAGGCGGCTTGAAACTAAAAGACCCTAATCCTCTCGATGTATTAGATATAAGGAGGGTAGATTTTTGCCCTCCTCATTTTACTACAATAAGTATTCCACGTAGATATAACTTGGATCAAGTAATATGTGACTGGATTACTGAAAATCTATCCGGAAGATACTTTTTTGGTAACTCTATTCAGTTAGATGAAGTAAACAATCTTGTACAGCAACATTATATTGGATTTGAAAGTTCAAAAGAACTTAGCTTCTTTATGCTGGCTTGTCCACATTTGAAGTACAACTAAAACACTGGTTATAAATAAATTATACAAGGAGTAAAATATGACCGAAAATACACAAGCAAATGAATTAAATATTCAAGATTTAGCATTAGCAAGAGCTGTTATCGAACTTGCAACAGAACGTGGTACATTTAAGGCTAATGAGTTGGCTAATGTAGGTGCGTTATATAATAAACTAGATGCTTTCTTAAAAGAAGTAGAAGCACAAGCCAAAGCAGCAAAAGAAGGTGCTGAAGCAGCAATGACAGAAACTCCACAGGAGAATGAAGATGGCGCTTAAACATGTAGGCAGAGTTGCTGCCAATAGACGTAAAGTAGTTGTAGCATATCGAGTTATTCCAGGCGATCCTGATAACTGCTTGGTTGTACAAACAGAAAATCTTAGTGCAGACGAACATGACAGTTTGATTAGAGTTGTTGAATCTGCTGCCGGTCAAGAAGCATACGAGTTTGCAGAAGCAATGGCTCGTGCATATTTGCCAGATGGACGTAATATGTTGGCAGGATTTCAACAAACAGGCAAGTTGAGAAAAGTTCCAACCCAAGCTATTGAAATGACGCCAAATGGTAACACCAACATTGCTCTTAATGTACTAAACAGTACTATTGCGGAACAAAAAGGTGTTACAGTAAACGACTTGGCACTTAAAGGCCCAGGTGGTCAAACTGCTCCACAGCCAAGTAATCAATCAGAGCCAGCTGTTGATCCTACCGCAGTTTATACTAACGAAACTACAGTCTCTACAGACGGTGTACTTGATGATAACGCACTTGCGGCGCAATACAGATCACAAGCAGATGCTTTGTATAAAGAAGCAAAAGCACTCCGAGCACAAGCTGAAGAATTAGTACCAACCATCAAGAAGAAAGCAAAGGTGACAGAAAAGAAAACTGAAACCAGTGACGGATAAAAACAAAGACGAGTATTGGGAAGAAATACTAAATGATATTGATATGGATTATATTCCATTAGAATATATCAATACTGTCATTGTTGGGTTTATTGATGGGAAAGAATGGGAAATTGATATCAAAAAAACCAAACAATCTACCGACGATGTTGATTCTATACTAGAAGAGTTTTTTAAAGAATATGATGAAACAATCGATAAGGTTGATTTTAGATTAGATACTGAACGTTTAAAAAAAGACATTCAAAAAAGAACAACACGGTTTCTTAAAGTAAACAAATGATAACTAAAATTGATTTAGATATCGATTATAACAAAATTATCGATACGTATAACAGTTTAAATATAGACCATTTACTCCAAAGTAACTTGAAACAAGTTGCTTTACAATGTAGAAAAGGCTGTCCATCAGACATACAATTGTATGAAAGTTGTGGCAGTCTTTTTTATGACTGGGTAGAATATGATAAAAATCCTAATGGAAAACTGCCATTAAGAAAAAAAATATACAAACAAGAAGACTTTACAGAGTTATGCAATATCTATAAAAACACCTATTTTAAAACTGTTGTAGAAAAAATTAATCAACAATACAATATTACAAGAGGCAGGTTTATGCTAATGGAACATAAGACTTGTTTAACTTATCACACAGATCAATCTCCAAGAATACATATTCCGATCTATACAAACGAAAACTGTATGATGATCATTAACGATCAAGTTGTAAGACTTCCATTTGGCAATACATATCTTGTAAATACCAGATTGCAACATACTGCAATAAATGCAAGTAAATATGCTCGTGTACATTTAGTTTTTTGTATTTCTTAAGAAATAGTTTCTGTACAGATATGATAAATATATAAAACAGTACCTAGGAGACTTTAACATGGCTTTAAAGCTAAGACGCGGAACAGAAGCAAACAGGACAAGTATTACGCCGGCAGAGGGCGAAATAATATATGTTACTGATACTAAAAAACTATACGTTGGCGATGGAATTACACCCGGAGGTGTACTACAAGGTGGTAGTGGCGGAAGTTTAACTGGTATTACCGATAATGCTACAGCATCGGTGTTAACACTCGGTGACGCAAACATTAGTATTGATGTTGATTTAAGTATTACTGGACAAGAAATTGTCGGTGATGGTGATATTAATATATCAGGAGATATTACGGCAAGCGGTGCAGGTACTGGCATAATAACCGCTAATAGTTTCATAGGTGATGTAACAGGTAATGTAACAGGTAATGTTGTTGGAACTGTAACAGGTACATTTGATGGTGATATGACTGGTAGTGTGTTCGGCGACGATAGCACATTACTAGTAGACGGTGTTAATAGTAGCATAAATGTAGAAAGATATAAAAGTACATCTAACGACTACAATTTTGGAAATGATAATAACGCTGTGTCATCTAGAATTGTAGTAAACTCAGTTAACAACCTCGGCGCTTTACAACTTCAAAGAGAAAGTGAATTAGATTTAACTGGAGATACTGCAATAAACTACGGTATGATACGATTTTCGAGAAATGATTCCAATGGATTATTGGAAACAGGGATAATCGTAGGTAGAGAAAATGCCTTGTTATTTTCATCATCATCAACTGGTTCTTTTGTAGATCCTACTGACTATTTTGCATTTAAGGAAAAAAAGTTTGGTATTGGTACAATTACTCCAACTGAATCATTAGATGTAGTCGGTAATGCTAAAGCATCAGGCTTTATACAAACAGGATCATTTACAACGGAAGAACGTGACGCACTCACAGGTGCCGAAGGTATGATGATCTATAACACTACAACCAGTAGATATCAAATATTTGAAGCTGGCAACTGGTTAAACATGCGTGAAGTATCTAGTGGTGGCGGCGGCAGTACTGACAACTATTCACACTGGAATATCACAGCAGACGATAGTACATTAAGAGTTGTTAACGGTCAAGAAACTATTGGCATACTAGGCGGAACTAATATTACTACAACAAGTGATGCAGAAGGTAATATAACTATTACCAATACAGTAGTAGATTTTACTGATTTAGGTGTAACTCCAACAACACTAGCAGGATACGGCATTACAGATGCTATACAAGCAGGATCTGCATTTGATATAAAAGGTAGTGTGTTTGCTGACGATAGTAGTACTATGATAGACGGAGCGGCTGGAAAGATTATCGGTCCTATCGAAACAACTAACGCAGTTATTTCAGGAACAATAGATAGCGCAGACTCAAGTGCAATCACATTTATTCCTGCTGTTGTTATGAACAGCGATGTTACTATAGAAAACAATCTTATAGTTACAAACAAGATTATTGCAGATACAATCGAAGTTGAAAATATTATTACCAATGCCAGCGGAACACCAGAGATATCAAGTGACACTGATATTATTCTTGCAGCAGGAACAAGAGTTGAGGTATCGAGTAGTCCGTTTAAACTAGCAAGTTTTACTACTGTAGAACGTGATGCACTAGCTGCCGAAAACGGCGATATGATTTACAATACAACTGACAACAAATTCCAAGGATATGAGAACGGTGCTTGGGCTAACTTAATCTAAGGGCTAGAAATATGAGTGAACAATATTATTCGTTAGGAACGAATACAGCAGAACAATATATCGAAATACACAATCAACTTTGCGAAGCAACTAATGGGATTGCAAATATTCCAGATAGAGTATGCACATGCACAGATGAAAAAGAACATAGTCTTACAAGAGGAAGTTTTTCCTTAACAGATGCAGAAGCAACTGCACTAAAAGCAGATCCACGTATAAAGTTTATCAATATCGATTACTCGAAATATCCTGAAACATATAAGGCGCCGCCGGACGAACTTTATGCAAGTGCTCCAAAAAACTTTAATAGATACAAAAATACAGTTAAAGTTTACAAAGAAATGGAAACTTCAAACACATTGCCCGGCACACCTGATTCAACAGATATCAATAGAACCAACTGGGGAACATTAAGAGGTAGCACACTAGTCGATCCTTGGATAGAAGGCGGTGACGCAGATAACGTTGTAAAAACAAGTAAAATACCTCAATGGGGAGACGGCAAGCATGTTGATGTCATTGTAGCTGATGATGGCGCTGGATGGATCGGTCACCCTGAGTTCAATAGGGACACAGAAGGCGAAAAACCAAATGGATACATAGGTGGTAATCTACTACCAGGTAACGGAAGTTGCGATGTACTAGATTTATGTTTAGATGCACCTTATTATTTAGATCCAGATTATTTTAATGCAGATCCAGATAATAGACTTATAACACGTTGGGATGGTACTATTGTACCTGTAGAAAGTTTTGCAAGAGGTTGGTGGACAAGCACAGGCAATAGAAGTAGTGTATTCAATGCAAAGTTTCCTAGTGCAGGTATCGTATCGTTTATTACAAGCGGATACACAAGAGCATATTGCAACGGCACAAATACAATACCAAGCACTGTAGGACAGCACTGTACGCCCTGTATGGCGCTTACATACGGTAGAACACAGGGCTGGGCATACAACGCTAACAAATGGGCACTTAACTTATATGGCACTAATAGTACTGACATCGAACCAGGCTTTGATTTACAAAAAATATTCCACAATACAAAACCAGTAAATCCTGCATACGGCACACAAGACCCTACTGTAAGTTCAAACAGTTGGGGATATCGTGCAAGCAAAGGTTCAAACCCAGGATGGTATCATTTTAGAGAAGATGCTCCTGTAACATATGCAGGAACAGGTGCAGAACCTACATTTATCTCACATATGGGATCACAAGGAGATGGCGGTCGCTGGAAAAGTGAAATGAAAACCAACTCACTTACAACTGCATTAGACGAACTTATCGACAGCGGAGTAATATTTGTGTGTGCTGCTGGCAACAGTAACCAAAAACAAACCAACTGGGGGCATCCTGATTTTAACAACTATATCAGTGCCAACAGCGATGACACTATCGAAGAAAGCAGTTATTTTGAATTTAGCGTAGAAACCACTGGTACAACTAATAGACGTGGATTTCCGCAACAAGGTGGCAAACATGATTTAAGTGACGGTCTCGGTAGCGATTTCTTTAAGCGTGAACTTACAGTTAATGGTGTACGTATTGTAGGAGCCGGTAGCGTTGGCGGGCAGGTAGCAGTGCCAGATGCATGGTTAGAAAAAGTTGGACGTATGTTTGAACTTTTCTTAGACAAAAATGCCGCAGGTATTAATGAAGCTGCACAAAGAACTGTTATTAAAACACTCAGTGGTGACGCAGGAACTTATCATGCAGCCCAAGGACCAACACTACAACGAGTAGCAAGAGGCGCCGGTGGAGACTATAGCACAAACTTCTTAACAGATGATGGTATTACTTTTTGGAATCTATCACCACTATTTGATAGCCATGTAGCAAACGATATGGTTTGGTATTTGAATTCAACCGGCGATGGTTACGGAGACGGTGACAACGATGCACAAGAAGTTATTGAACACGTATTCCATACACTTCATATGCATGGCTTAGATGCTGTGTCATTAAAGTTGTATTCTTATATTAGTGCAGACTGGGCAAGTGGTCCACTGTATGCGGCTATGGAAGAAGCATACGATGCAGGCATGTGGGATAGTTCGGGATACGGCGGAGACACTTGGAAGACTGATGGGGATGCATTTGAAGTAGCCGCAAAAGAATATTTGTTCCTACTGAACTTTGCAATGTTTGAATACACAGAATTATGGACCGGCGGAAGTCTTGCTCCTGAATGGAGTGATTTAATGCGTACTCAAGCAGGCATTCTAGCAAACAATCCGCTAGGATACGCACTACACAACACATACATTGCTCCAGTTATTAGCAAACCATCACTTGCTACTATTAGAAGCATATTCCAAGATGGAAACACACCAGCACAAGACGATCCAAGTCTGGCAGGTGTATCAGGATATGTTGTAAGTAACGGAAGTACGCAGGACCCTGAATACAACAACGGACCGCTTATTAGCAATGGTGAAGTTACATATAAAACAATCAACATTGGTGCATTGGATGATGATCATGCTGTTGGTGCAAAAGAACGCAAAGTTGGATATAGCGACAGAGGCAATGGTATAGACTTGTATGCCCCTGCAGATGGAATATTATCAGCAAATAAAAGCTATACTCCAGAAGGCAGGTACCCTGCTGTATATTCTGGATTTACTGCCAACAGCGGTAGTGGTTCAGGAGTACCCGAGGATACAGGATTTAGTGGTACAAGTGCAGCGTGTCCATGTGCAGCTGGATTTATTTCTACCTTAGTGCAGTTTAATAGAAACTGGACATATGCAGATATTAAAACATATCTTTCAAACATGCCAGGACAAACAACTGATAACTTTTATTATGGATCTGAATCAACAACTGCAACCGAGGCTAACTGGACTGACTATCCTAGTATAGAAACTGACGAAGCACCAAAGGTTATATACCAAGATGCAACACAGTTTACTCAAACAGTATTTCCAAAGCGTAAAAGTAAAATAAAATCTGGCTTGCGTACTAGCGGTATACAAATAAACTATATCCAAAAGTGGGATAGAGGTTGACACCGTTTCTATCCCATAAATTGGTTATTTCTTAGCTTCTTTTTCAGCTTCAATCACTGCTTGTAATTCCTTGAACAACTCTTCAGCCATTGACACTTGACGTAATGCAAATTTATGCGGCAACGCTGGGAAAATGAATGGAAAGAATGCATGTATAAAACCAGTTAATGGAATTAGTAATGAGTGTGATGACAACTTAATAGCATACCACATATGCAAAAAATATCCAGACCTTACGTCTTTAAGATGCTCAAAATTTATAATGCTATTTTTAAAAAGGCTCATTTATGATGCTCAAATGTTGTGTCTACTAAACTTGCCAATTTCTTTGCTGCATTCATAGATGATGCTTCAAGCACAAATGGAAAGATAGCATGTATTGTACTTGTTATAAATACTGCCAATGACCAAAATACCATGTGTGATCCAATTTTAAGATGTCCAAAATATCCAGTGTCAGCCTTTTCGCAGTGTGCAGTTAATGTAGTCATATCGTTCTCCTTATGTTACAATATATCATTATTTATATTTTTTGTGTAACATATTAAATAGATTTGATTATTATTCAAATCCCCATTTTTTTTCTCGACACCACCAACATAATCCACATTCCCTTTTTTCATAAGTAGCAGTAGGATCTACGCACGATTTTGTTAACTTATATAATGATTCCATTAAGTTTTCTTGTTTATAAATCTTTGCTATGTCGCGCTTGTTTGTGTTTATCCACGGTTTATACAGAACATTTCCATATATAGTTTTGGATAGTCTTGGCTCAATACAAACATTTCTATATTGATCTGCGCCGTTTTCTAACCCGTGCAGGTTCATTTCTTCATTTGGTGGGTTAGCTGTTACTGCATTAACAAATGTTAATATATTATTTTGTTCTCTAACTTTCTTAAGAGCCGCCATTAGCTGAAAATATTTTGATAATCCTTCTATTGACGAAAAAGTAAAGTTATCAAATTGATCCTTAGCTTTTTTAAACCAAAAAGTATCATTAGTGTCAAATCTATATGTTTCGTGCTTTCCTATGTTAGCATCAGGAAATCTTTTACGCATAAATTTTAAAATATCATAAGCACAAAGTATGTCTGCAGGATTACATGCATCATCACCTGAAAACGGAACAATATAAGTTTTTGGAAAGTGTTTGCAAATTAAATAAAATAATATTGCAGAATCTAATCCGCCTGATAACATTAATATAACTTGCTTAGGTGGTCCATCTGGAAAATCATCTTTTGTAAAAATCATTTTAATATCCTATTAAAGATGGTACAATAATATTTCTATCTAACACTGTAATTTTCATCCAGTTAAATCCGTCTGTTAGTCCATCTTCTATAGATAACTGAAATCTAGAATATTTTTTTATAGACTTTTTAAGTTCGACCGTATCAAATACAGACCATAGCATGTTATCGTTATTTGTAATATACGAAACTTTATTGCTGCGTATTTTTTTCATTTGTTTTTCTGAAACATCTATTGTTCTGTGCGTATTATGAAGTATATCAAATATTTTTTGATTAGATGGATCGATATATGTAAAATATACATATGTAGATATGGTACATAGGTTTTCTACACAATAAAGTAGTTCTTCTAAGTTATGATGAGTAAATACACTGTTAGCAAACGAAATATCAAATATTCCAATATTTGGAAATGTTTCTGTTTTACTACCAGCAGGATTATATATAGAATGGTATCTGTTCCAATAAACTACATTTGCAGCCGGGTGTTCATTTAAAAGAGCATTCAATGAATCCTTACTTACGTCCATACAAGTATAGTTTTTTTCATGGATTTTGCCGTTGCTATAACTAATTAGATTACCTCGGTTTCCTCCAAAGTCTAATATTTTTTTATTTTTGTAATCAGTTACAAACTGATCAAATATATTAAACACATTAAGTTTTTTAAATATCATGGTAATATATCTGCTACTAAATGAATACGATCAATATTACTAGCATTTAACGCAGTATGATTTCCTTTATCTGTATGAGCAAATGTCCATTGATCTTTTGGTAAATGGTATACTTCATCTTCGATAATCATAAGACAAGCCTCGTTGGTTTGTATTGGATAATGTATACGAGGAATTGGATCTATATGCCAATTCATACAAGTATACGGTTTTGATTTTAATAGACGCACTCTACCGACAGTGTATTTTGTTTCTAATACACAATAGGCGTGATTAAACAATGTGCCTTTAAAAACATCACACAGCTCCCAGTCGTATACTGACTTTGGAGACATTGGTATTCTAACATCTCCTTCTGGTGTAAGTCTAATAAAGAAATCAGACTTGCCTTTATCTGCAAAGTAACCAGCCCCAAAGCTATAATCATCTGTATAGCCTGGTGCGGCATTTAAACATATCTGTTGAGCGCTGTGTGGATTAGAAGGTTTGAACCATTCTAAATTTAAGTTGTCTAATTCTTCTAACAGACCTTCGACTATCGGTAAGTTTATTGTATCATAATGAATCAATGCCAAATAAATCTCCTTCTTTGCCGTTGATTGCTTCTAATACTTCGTCATAACTTTTATCAAAAATTGCTAGTTTAAAAAGTACTCTTTCATTATATGTTTGTACACTGTGCTCTTCTTGTACATTAAGCAAAGCACCTTCATAATAGACATCGATATCTTCGTTCCAGGATATAGGACTATTCCATGTTATAGGACCGTCGCCATCTAGTATTATATTTAAAGCAGTTATTGTTCCATGATCACGATGAGGAGATAGGTAACTATCTCCGTCTTGTATATAATACCTAGGAACAGCTTTGCAACCAATAATAGAACTAACATGATTTGCTATACTATTTGCTACGTTACAATTAGACATATCGTCTTGTCTAATCACACGAAGATGATCAATGCTTTTTGTTTCGTGCTCGTTGGAAGCAGTAAATACTTTAGCAAGTGACTTGTTTTCATAAAACTCTTTTCTTAATTTAGATTTTAAATCTTGGTTAACCGATAAGTTTTTCATATATCTTATATTAGGTTCGGGCTTCTTTATTTCTAAAAGGTTTTCAACTTTTGAATAATAAGATTTTTCTAAAAAATGCCGTGCTTTACGACGAGGCTCGGCACTTGTAAATAATTCAGTAAATGTCATTTTTCTAAGTTCTTCGAATGAATATCCAAGACACTGATAAAACATTAAAAAGAAGGTAGAAACTTTAATATCATCGATAAAATCTTTTGTAAGTACTTTTACGTATTCAACAGCCTCGTCACTATCCCAATCTTTAGTACGCCATTTGTTTTGCTTTTCATCATCAGTATATACTGTATAGCCAAACTTTTCTGGATTTTTTGAAAGCTCAGATGCTGTGCCGAGCTCTAATGGGCTAAAAGAAAAAGCATCAAACAGATCTTTGTTTTTAATAACATCCTTAGTCCAAACATCCATTGTTTCTTTACTATCATAAGGCAACCCAGCAATAAAGCTACCGTAAACACTTAACGATCCATCAAATACTTCTCGAGATTTTCTGATTGTTTCAAAAATTGTTGCGCTAGGACAACCCTTTCCGATTGTCTTGGCTGACTCATAATTCAACGATTCAACACCGAGAAACCAAGAACACACATTGATTTTTTTAAGTAGTTCTAGTTGCTCTGGCCATTTTGCTACAAGATCAATACGTATAAATGCCGAAAACTGTAGTTGTTCTGGTAGATTAATTTCTTCTATGGCATCTGCAATAGCTTGTAGCTTAACAGTCTGCTCATTAAATGTATCATCGATAATTATATACTTTGTAGTGCCATATAACTCATAGTTTTGTTTTAATTCGTGTTTGATACATTCTTTATCTCTTAAAAAAGATTGATCGCCTTTTTTCTTTCCTATCAATGGATAAGCACAAAACTTACATTTAAAAATGCATCCACGGCCAAATTCGATACCCATAGCTTCTTCCGCACTCCAAAAGTCCTCTGGAATATAGTTTACTTTTGTATTTCTAAAATCAAATAACGCTCCTTTTTGATCATAATCAAATATATAGGGAGTAGTTCCGAGATTGGCATTATAGTTAAGATCTGTACCATTTTTTAAGTGATTAGTAATATTTAATGCAGTATGTTCGCCCATTCCAACTACATAATAATCTATTTCATTTTTAACTTCTTCGGCTCGATGATATGACATACTGCCGCCGTATACAGTTTTTACACCTTTGGTATATCGAATATAATCAGTCATTTTTCTAATATCTTCGTCTTCAGTAGGCCAGCGCCAAAGAATATTTTTTTTATTAGTATCTCGTGTATGTCGTTTGGTATATACTTCGTTACTCTTTCTCATAAACAACGAAGAACTAAATCCAACCCATAGTGTGTTATCACCGATTAACTTGTCAAGAATTTGTTTAATCATTCCGTTTTTAATCCAATGTGAAAAGTTATTTAATACAAAAACACTATATCCTTCATTGCGTAAAGCAGATGCAATTTTATAGCCGCCGATTCCCCGTGCTACATTAAATACCGGGTCGCTGCCTTCAGTCATGATTATAACATCATATGTTTTCATATTATCCTTTCCTTGGATTATTAAAGTCTACTGGAGTGCCGTTTCTTCCAATGTAGAATAATATTCCGTCTTGTTCTATTACTTGATCTTGTGTATTAAACCAGTTGTCCCCATATACAGATATATCACCTTTTACTAATAATCTATTTTCTTTGTCTATCTTATAATCACAGTTAAATATATTACCGAGTACAGTAGAGTTAGCAGGCGTAATATCTTTAAGTGCATACACTTCTTCTATGTTATTAAATATATGCATAATGGCATTTACTCCAACTTCGGTCATTCCCCATATACATATTACTCGAGCACCTCGATTGATAAAACCTTCAATAATATCATACGTGACGGGCTCAGATCCTACTAAAAATGTTTTGCCGGTTAAGTCAAGTGTTTTAAATCCCTTTGTTAACATAACACCCTTTGCTTGCTTTGGGGTTAAATGTGTATGAGTATATCTATCTGCTACTTTAGTATATTTATATAGATTAAATTTATCAAAGTTAACTGTTGCACCAGCTATCAATCCTGGAATAGATTGGGCAAACAATCCTCCAGCACGCTCTAAACTTAAACAAGTGTATATAGAACTATGCACATTAATATCCTGAACTTGGATTGCACATTTGGCATCTGCTACTATTTTACTTGGGGGCTGATATATCTCTTTTGGAACTCCGGATGTACCCGATGTTTTAATAGTTATGCCATTTACAATAATATGTTCTAATTTATCAATCAAAGTAATGAAATCCAAACTCTTGGTCAACGTATTTTAAAACGTGATGACCCATGAACCGTTCAGTAATAGTTTTAAACATTTCGTCGTTTTGCCCTTTTACATATCGTTTCAATACATCAGTCTTTTCTATACGTTCAGCAGATGTTTTCTTTGCCCAGTCCCAAAATTCGTTTTTGTATATAGAGCCTCCATGATAGATTAAGTTAATTAAATCTTCTACTGCACGATAGTTTAAAATACATAGCTCGTTTGCTCGAGAGCCGTTAATTTCGCCTCGTATATAATCAGAAAGTATTTGACAGTTTTTAACAGCCATATACAACGAATTTGCACTCATTGGTTCAAAGAACACTGCACAGTTTCCATTTTTTAATAAACGTTGGTCAACTGTCTTCTTACAATAATATGGTTTTAAATCAAATGTACGGAAGTTTTTTGTATCTGCATCTGTTGCATCTGTGATACGAATAAGTTCCTTTTCAGCTTCTTCACGTGTACAAAACTCACTGTTGTACAGGAAGCCATGAGATGTCCTATGTTGTAATGGAATAACAAACATCCATCCATACTTATGAGCAACATGACGTGTGAATCCAAAATCAGATGGTGTTGGATCATCATATACCAAAGCAGAGTTTAGAACAAGGTTACATTCATTGTAATCAGTAAAATCTGTCGGTCTACCTCGACAATCGATAATATAATCAAATATGTGCAGTTTTCCGTCTACGGTTAGTTCGCCGCCTCTTGATTCGTTAGTATAATCAGTAAAACTTTGCGATACTCTTTCTACGTTACCGTGTAATACAGTATAACTATTATATAATTTTTTTAAGCGTTCCATGCCCATTTTAACAAAATCTTTTGCATCAAAATGGATAGCATGATATCCTGATTGAAAAGGAAAAATAATATCTTTCTCTCTCCAATCAATGTAATGTGTGCCGTACTTAGTTGTGCTGTTGAGTTCTTTTGCTTCTGTTGCAAATATGAAATCAAATGCCTGACCAATAGCAAAGGTTACTTCTGACGTTGTACTCTCACCTACTCCGAGGATAGGCTTACTTGGATCATATACATGGGTAAGCTCTAACTCAATTTCACGATTTTTAAAATCTTTAAGTAAACAGCCTGCAGTTAATACCCCTGCACTTCCAGCACCTAATATAGCAATCTTCATTTAAATCTCCGGGTTTATCTTACAATATTCTTTTATATTTAGTTTCCATATATTTTGTTCGGTATCAAAAACCTTTTGACACCCTAGATGTTCTACTATTTGTTTTTTTTCAAGTATGTGATAAAGTTTGTTTAACTTTAACATTTTGCCGCTGTGGTCAGTTTCGGTATTAGTTGTTATGTATATAGGCTTATTGCTGTACATATTAATTACTATAGGCAAGTGATAGCGAAACATCCAACAATTCATATGATTCTTACTTAATCCGCCAGGAATTGAATAAAGTTGACATCCTCTAAATAATGCTCGTATACCGTTGAGGAATGGATGTACTCCGCTTATGCCAACAATTTTAGTATTATGAAAAGTGGCGAACCAGTTTCCGCCAATACGTAATGTGTTATTAAATTTCATAGACTCTAGGCTATTGTTATTATTGTAATTCATCCTATCACATTCATTAATGAATTCTAATAACTGCAAGGTAGGTTTAGATATAATCCTTGTTTCTATCACGAAAATACCATTTCTAAATCTTTGTAAACAGTTGTACTTCCAAACATAGCAGGCAATAGCTCAGGCTGTCTTGTAATCTCAAACGTATCAAATCTATCTAATAATGCATTTGTAATAATTTCTAAAAAATGCTTAACAAGAAAATCACCTGTACAATGATGCGGGCCATATGCAAGTGTTACCGGCAACGGTTCGTTATCTCTTTCAAGTCTAAATACTAACGGATCTTTATAATATTTTGGATCTCGATTGGCACCATATGTATATAACAAAATGCGGCCGCCTCCATCAAACTTATAACCATGAAATACTGTATCGTCAACAATATCTCGTACGCCGCCCTTTAAAGGTGCTAATCGTAAACTTTCTCTAGCAAATGCAGAAACTAAAGACCTATCTTCTTTTATACGTTTAACAATATCTGGATATTTACAAAAGTTCATTAAAATGTTCTGATATAAACTTAACGAAAATGTAGGAATAACCACTGTCCATAAAGACTGAATAAACATATACGCCATTAGTTTAGGATTATCGTTATATTCAGATTGTTTGTCGTTGAGGTTTTTAGTCATATTAATCATAGTATCGTAATCTTTATCATTGTTATGATAATATTCTATTGCTTCGTTAACTATACGAGAGAACATACTATAAAACTCAGTAGTCTCTGATACAGGCTTATCGTAATCAAAGTCCGGATTAAAGTTTGAAAATACATTTCCAGGACGCATCCACTTATGAAATCCGTCTTTTACATAATCTTCAGTAACATCCAATGCATCCCACGGAAACTCAATTGATTGAACTTGGGTATCTGTTACTGTTTTGCCTATGACATCGTATGCTTTAAATGGAACGCCCTTTTTAATCGAGTCAAGATCTTTATATAAGTTATCTGTAAAGATTTTTGTAAAATCGCCTGCTCGACGTTTAATCCAATCTAAACTATGTTTTTTAGCAAGGTGGTGATGCGGACCTTCACGAAGTGTCAACGCATATCCTGCTCTCCAAACACCTCCAAGAGGAGTAGGATCAAATGGTGCTGGAGATGTTTTTGCAAGACTGAATCTATCATTCATTTTAGATGCCTCTTTAAGGCGATCCATCGAAAAGATAATCCAATGTTTATATACTGGGTGCCAAAAGAAGCCGCGTTCTTCGTTTTTAAAACAAAATGTTATGTGTTCGTCCATTTTGTATAAGAAATCAGGATTAACAATTTCAAAATCAATTTTCCTCATTTGATTTTCCTCTTAGGTATTTTACTATCAGCACTACTGACACAACTTTCGGTTATACAAGGCATAGCCTTGTCAAACAGTTTAAATCCTGTTTCAATATTGCCAAGAGGCACATCGTGGCAACTATAACTGCGTTTCACACTGCCATCTGGCTCACGAATGATAATACCTTGATAACCAGCATTACAACTCCAGCCTTTAAACTTGTTAAAGTTGAAAGCATTAAAACGTTCTGCTTGATCCATATACCATGCTTTACCGTCTTTGTCTCTAAATTCTACTTGCATATGCCAAGGCACTTTTGCATCTGGTTTATGCATTGCATCAGCAGGTATTTCAAATTTAGGACTCGGACGACCGCTCCATTTGCGTTTGGTTTCAGTGTATGCACGTTGCGGCATACCGTTGTGTAAACGCTTTAGGTTGTCTGCTGTATACCCATCTACCACTCGGCTGGCTGTAGGGTCGCTTTGAGGCTTTAGCGTAACGTTTATACCTTGTTCGTGAAAGAACAATGCGTTTTCCCAATCTCTTTCAAACCAGTCCGGAACCATAACCATATTGATTGTAACTTGAACATCGTGCTCCTGACAGAAGATTAGTTTATCTGCAAAGTCTTGCATCTTCTCAACTGTATTTAAATGTTCTGTGTGCAAACTTGCTGTAATACTGGCACGGTGGAATGGCTTAACTGCTTCTACATACTTTTCAAACCACGCCATATTACGACTACAGTTCGATGTCATGTGTACACTAGTGTAGTTGGTGTTGTCTACGTCATCAGCCAGATGTTGTAAAATGTCCAAGTAGCCAGGATGGAAAGTAGGCTCGCCGCCACTAAGACTAAAATGATAACTATTAAATCCGTTTTCACGTGCCTGCCTTTTTATCTCATCTATTGTTTTAAGACATAGTTCTGTGGGTCTGTGGTCTTTACGGTCTGAACGAGCGTAGGGCCAACAATAGGAGCATTTGTAGTTACAGAATCTACCCAGTAGCCAACTGATAGTAAATATGTCACGATACAACAAAGTGCGCTGACCAACACTAACAATATCATCAAAGGGTATTTTTGTAAAGTCATAGTTTGACCATTTTAAATCTTCATTCATATTTTATTATACCATATTATTAGCAATAAGTCAACTAGAACTTTTCGTAAGCTCTTCAACTATATTACGAATATGTGGAAATAATACATCCCAGTTGTATTCAGATCTTTTTAACTTAAAGTAATTAAACTTTTGCTTAATAGCATCCGGCTCTGCATATTCGATCTTAGTTCCTACTAGTTTTTTCATATTAGTTAGATGTTTAGCATAATATATTCCGTTTTCTTTACAAAAAGTAATAGCGTCATCAAAGTGAGACGCATAATGTCTAGGTATATATAAGATAGACATCTCTGGTTCCATTGCAATATTATGATTAAATAATGTGTTTAAATTATAATCTATTATTCCATTTTTTTCATATTCATTACGTAAAAGGTTATAAAAGAAACTAACAAACTCAAATGTTTGTGGCAAACTATAGATATTAACAGTTGGAGAGATACGTATTTTAACATTAGGTTCTAACACTAGTTTTTTTAAGTTTGCAACTGCACGATCCCATATTATGCCAGTACGTACCGCTTCGCAGTGGTTTCCAATTCCATCTACGCTGCAATCAAACGTCCATTTAATATTCCTATCTTCTTGTATTTCTTTTAAGTAACGATTAAATATTTTTTCTTTGGTATTTATATTGGTACTTATTACTAAATTTAGTTTATTGTTAGGAACATGTTTTTTAATCTCTTGAATATAATGAAGTGTTTTAGGATTATATGTTGGTTCGCCTCCTGAAAAGAAAAACCAATAGTTTTCTTGGGTGTATTTTTTTTGTTTAAGATATTCAAATAATGTATACTCTACTGTATTACTCCAGTCTTCATCGCCATTATGTATATCTTCGCCTAACTCTTTTGCCCAACTTGTACTATCTTTAGATCCACAGTATATACATTTTAAATCACACGCACTACTTAACACAAACTCAAATGTTTGTAGATTATCTGACTTATATAATTCAGTTTTTTGTTGATTTGTAAATGTATCTTTCCATTCATTCCAAGTTCTAAATAAGCTATATGGTTCTGTCTTTATACAACTATTACATGCATTTTTTGGTAGTTCGTTAAGAAATAACATATCTGCTTTTTTAGCAAGATACCCCGGAGTTTCTATTAATCCATATTTTTTAATATCATGTAGACTTGTAGATTCATCTTCAGTTTTACAACAGTTTTTTATCGAACTGTACGGAAAACGAATATTTATATCAGTAAACATTTTGCTGCATATATTCTGTGTCATTTAATAAAATTCCAAATGTTAGATGGTTTCATTACCATTTCCTTTATCAAAATCGTATACTAGTTTTTTAAGAGAGCCGCCTTTGTTGTCAACTTCTTGCATTTCCATTAGCTTTGGCTCAATATTAGGAGCATGATAACTAAAAATTGATGTTGCAACACTGTCCACTCTTGCTTTAGGAACACATAGTCCGCAACCGCAATGTGTCTTTGGGCATCTTATTAACGGTATAGTATTTGTTACAAACTGTTCTTCTAATTTATTACAATACTTATCAAAATCTTTAACAGATGATATTGGACCTATCTTGCCTTCTAAGTTAACTTGACAAGTTTGATGATGCCATATCTTATCAATCTCCTGATGTATGTACAAGAAATACCAGTTTATCATACAGTTCCATCCTTGAAAGTTATTATTTTCTACAAACGTACTATTAGAAATTTCGCCATTATCAAATCCTAAATCTAAGTTGCGGCCGCCGCAACACGGTCTGCCTATCTTTTGGCCAACTTCTTTTTTCTTCTCTGGCTGGTTAGTATTTGGTGTACTAACTTTTGCAGGAGGATTACTAGCATAATAAGCAGGCTCTAGTTCGCCATTTTTCTTTGCTTTCCAATAGTCCTTGAGCCAATCTAGTTGACTTTCTGTATAAGTATGAACTGTCTTATCTTTAAGACCTTGTTTGATATCGCCTTGATCCCCTATAACCCGCGGTGTATAATCCACTCCGTTTTTATCACACCATTGTGCCAAGTATATACATTCATTAAAGTAATCTGCATCTTCGTGAAACATAATGTTTATTTTAAAATTATAGTTAGCATCTAACATAGTTTGTAGATTTTCTCTAACCTGTTTTTTCTGTACTTCTGTACCTTCGCAATGATAACTAACTGTAGTAAACTCCGTACTACGCATAACAACTTCAAGTTTACGTTTACTATAAAACCCATTGGTAGTTAGTGTTCGTTTCCAATGCGGATATGTTTCTTGTAAATATTCTAAAAACTTAAAAAACTCTGGATTTACAGTAGGTTCACCGCCAGTAAAACTTGCAGCAACTCTAAATCTCTCATTGCGTTTAGAATTATAAATTTCGCTATATCTTTCTAAACTATCAGCAGTTTTTACTAGTTCATCAAAACTTGCTAGATCACTCCAGTTATTTTTTCGATGTGGTGGACAATAAGTACAAGCAAATGTACATCTACGACCTAGATCCCATATAACCATAAGTTGTTTTTCGGTCTTATCGTCTATACTACATAATCCCATCTATTTTTCCTATTTTTTTCTTTGCTTCATTTATAGCCCATGTTTTTTCTAAACACCAAAAACAATCATTGCATTCAGGTAGCTCGTCGCCAGGGCGATAATACTTGTACGAATCTTCGTATCGGTTATCGACTAGTAGATTTTTTATACCAGATTCAACTGATCTAATATGCATTATATTTCCAAAGGCTTCACAACTACGAGTAACTTCGAGTAAGTCTTCTATATTATACAAAAAATAATCTGCAATAATATCGTCTTTTGTATGATATATAAATGGTTGTACATTTAAAGGATATGAACTATTATTTTGTTGTCTGTAAGATAATCTATATCCTTGTAGATCTATTTCTGACATATTTCTATCAGGCGAAACATCACCAACTGTACTTAATAATTCAGGATTTCGAGTAGTAGAACAATATAATGCATCTAAATTATTTGTATATCCAATCCACAATGCATAACTAGAGTTTTCTATTTTGTCTCCTGATTTTAATGTGTCGTTAATAGGAATAATATCTCCAATTATTCCATATTCTATTTCTGTAGGAATATAATTTTCATGTTCTATAAACTTAATAGTAGGAAACATAGATTTTAACTTTTTAATCACTTCTAAACGCACATGTTTTTGCCAAGGTTTTATTTGCCATCCTCTTACATGACTTATTGTATGTATTTCTATCTTTAAATTATGTTTTATTATATAGTTGCATATATTATAGCATAAAATAGCACTATCGGCGCCACCGGAAATATTAATACCAATCTTTGTCCATGCATCATTAAAAGGAATCGGAACTCCATTTGCTGTTTCAAAATAATTAAACTCGTTAGATTCTTTATAAATTTGTTTTATATTGTGATTTAACATTTATTGTCTTTCTATGTTGCAGTCATTTGCAAGTTCTTTTAAATGAGGGAATGTTGTAAAAAAATCCCATGTAGGATATGTTTTTTGGTATTGCTTGTTTACATAGTTAAGTTTACTAAAGAAAAATTCTGCTTGTTCAGGTGTTAAACTATCTGGCATATCACTAGTAACGCTTGCAAAATAACCATCTTCATAGTATACATTATGATAGTCTGATGCTAACTGTTTAAATATTTCATGTGCTTTTTTTATCTTTTCTATTGCGTATTTCTTTGGCAAATATGCAGTTTGCATCCATTCTGGATCTTGTAATGCATTAAATGCTATTTCTACTCTATGACGCTTGCCTTCTACATAGTTACTACGGATAGTATCATTTATATATTGTGCCATTTGATCTATATAGGGTAAATTTAAACCTGTAACAACTGTAAAACTTCTAACATTATCGACTACACTGTCTGGTTTAATCCAGTTTCCAAAGTTTTTTTGTATTTGATCAAAATCAGCACCATGTCGAACCATTACCTGATCGTGAGCACCATCTTGGCTTAACATTATTTTTGTTTGCCAACCAGCTGCTTTATATTTTTTAAACATGTTATAAAAACGTTCATTAAGTTTATCTTTACTTGTACCGTTTGTTGTTATTTCTATAATTAGTGTCTTGCCTGCTGCAATAGATTCTCTGCCGGCTTCAATAAACTCATCTGCATGATCGTACATTTCGTCATGTAGTGTAGGTTCGCCGCCTAAATATGCAATATTCATCATATGTCGGCATTCTCTAATAGACTTCTTTGCAAATTCTATAACAGCACTGGTCCATTGTTGTTTATGTTCGCCCTTATAATATCTACTATCCGCAAGATAGTTTTCATATCCTCTTCCGTCTGACCCATTGGTGTCATAATCCTTGTACCATATTTTTCTTAGTGTATTACTATTTCCTACCCAACACATGAAGCAGCCTAGATTGCAAGTTGAATTCATCCATAGTTCTATGCGGCTCGGAAGTGCTACATCTGTTGGTATTGTACGATTATTAAATAGTCCATTATAATTTGGACCATGATGCTGCCGCATACTCAAAATACCGCGCTCTTCTTTTTTCCAACATGTTGTACAATCAGCATGTTTTATATTATCATACAAACTTTGTTTGCGCTCTATTAGTTTTGGAAACTTGGTAAAATATTCATTTCCTAACTCAATAAATGCATCTTCATCAAATTGATATGGCCATGAATCACAACAAGCCGAAAACTCACCAACTTCAGGTTGAAACTTATAAACAGTGTAACTCATTGGACAATGAAGTTGTGTAAAATCAGTCATTGGTAATATCCTCTTCTATATACTTTTTTAATCCTGGTACTACATTACTTATAGATTCGTTTCTTATCTTGTCTAAAGTATTGGTATAGTGTACAAACTCTTGCCAATATTCATTGTAATAACTTTTACTATTCATATAGCTGCAAATTCCGTTTTTAATACCATTTGCTGCATACAAATATTTTTTATCAAACTTTTGTTCTTCAATCCAGTTTACAAAGTTGTCAAACTTTGTAGATAAATGATGCTTGTATTCATCAGGAAGAACTTGTATATTTAAGTGAGGCGGATTGTGAGCTACGTGATATGTTATTATAGGTTTAATAGAACTATTATTAATTTTTTCAAAGTTACTATGTGTTAGTTTCCATTTCATAAAATCAATCATATGTTCAACATTATATGCTGTTACTGTAAATGCTATCCAGGCTTTTATATTAGAGGGTAACTTGTCTATTGTATTTAAATTTTTTAATATTTTATTCCATTTTGCAGGATATCGTTGATATTCTAAAACTTTTTCCATGCCGTCGACACTAACTCCTAATCGTATTTCTTTAAATTTTGTCCATAAGCCAACAACCCTTGGTGGTAATGTAGTTCCGTTTGTATTATATTCAATTAATATGTTTTTAGCGTACCCATAATCTATACATTTTTGTAAGAAATCGTAATGCCTTTCAATAAGCATAGGTTCGCCGCCTGCAAAATATACATGTTCTATATTAGGAATATTTTTTTCAAGCTGTTTCCAAAACATTTCACTATTTGGCCAATCAAAATCTTTAGATATAAGTTTTCCATTTACATTATGTATTTCAATTTCGCCGCTGGTATCGTTAAACGTATGCTTGCCTGTTAGCTTAATCCAATCGTCAAACCATGCACTCGAATCTGATGGGCCGCACATTCTGCATTTTAAGTTGCAAAAATTGCCAAATCTTAAATCATAGTATTTTATAGGAGACTTTTCGGTATCTATACTACCATCTTTATTTGTAGTTGTAAGTGCATCAATAATAGAAAAATCCCACTGCAATCTTTCGTACTGACGTCTACTAGTTAATCCGTTTTCTTCTTCTTGGCGGCATCTGTCACATTCTTCGTTCCACTTACTACTTAACATATTTTTACGTATATCTTTCATTAGCTGACCGTTGCGTGCCTCGCTCAAATCATCTATGCCAACATTATATGCGGCGCCTGTTTCTTTTCTTACAACACCTTTATTTTTAGTTACATTAGCTTGACAACAAACACGTACATCGCCATTACTACGTGCTGCCTGAAATATCCACGGAATAGGACAAAAAGTTTTTTCACCTTTAATCATTAAAAATGCTCCGGTGTTATTAAATGTTCTAACTTGTTCCAAAGCTCACTATTTTTATCCATCCAATGTTCTTTTCTAATCTTGTTTAACTGAGCGTCATTTCTTAAAAACAATCCAAAGTTGCCGGGCTGCTTGATCTCATGTATAAGCTGTGCAAATATTTTACGGTATAGCACAGTATAGTTTTTTTCAATACTTTGTAAATATTCTAAAATCCAAGGTTTTATATCTTCGTGCAAGTTACGTGGTTGCATCCATTCCGGACCGTCAATGACCACACACTCGTGGTACAACTCTTGCTCAATACAAAAATCTAATATCTCGTGAATCTTGTTTACATTATATATACTAAATGCACTATGCACATTTATATGTTGGAAATGTTGTTTGTACCATATGAGATTGTTGTAAACTGTGTCCCATTTACTATCTTTGCGAAGAAACTCATTAAGCTCTCCATAACTATCAATACTCAAATCAATATGCACTTTTTTACATTGCTGTAATAGTTTGACTAGTTGTTCATTTGGTAATATACTTACGTTTGTTACTAATAATATACTCAGCTGACTAAGATTGCATTTGTTAAGTACTTTGATCAACTTATCTTGTTCCATCATTGGCTCACCGCCTAATACTTTTATAAACCTTAAGTCTGATAGATCATAATGATTGATAATGGTGTTGTCTGTGATAATGCCTTTTGGTATTTTCCAGCCAAGTTTTTTAGCATCACTATACCAATGTGTACTAAGTTCAGGCATGCACATTCTACATTTATTATTACACACATTACTTAGAGCCAAATCAATGTTTGTAAGTTTTTTTATTTTTCCTTTACCTTCGGCTTTGGTAGGTAATCCAAAATCTCCGATGAATCCAGAGTTTATATCAGTACGCATACTTCTAGCACTACTTTTTTCATCATCATAACACTTTTTACACCCGTGAACATACTCATCATTGGACATTTTTTGTCTAATATAGTTCATATATTCGTGATTAAACGGATCCGGGTGCGCAACATTTAAATCTTCAGGAACTTCTTCTTCTCTAAATACACAACATGGCCATATTTGACCATCAGGACGCATTGCCATGTGATGAAATGGCAGCGCACATGCATATTTTGGCATACTAGGCATACCAGTTCTCCGATTGCATCGGATCAATGCTTAATTCGTTGATGTTTAAATGCTTAGGCTGATCAACTATCCATTTTATATACTCAGCAGCTAGATTAATATCCATAGTTTTTCTGTCTGGATGCTTTGCTTGATTGTTATCAAGTGTTCCGAGACTGATGTAACTTATTTTAGGGCCGCTTGCCCATATGCCAGTAAGCCCTAACGTATTGCTATAATCACGCAATGCTTTCTTTTCAGCATTGTATAACCATGCTCCGCCTTTTTTAACTCTATCAGTAGTACTGCCTATGTTGATAATATGACATTGGTGATTTTCAAGTATACATTTTTTATAAACAATATCAAGTAAACTGGTTTGATTGAATCTAAACAGCGCACTACAGTTGATAAACACATCATGATGTATCACTGCTTCGGCACATCTTTCCATATCAACTTTTTTACCAAAGTCGTAACCGGTACTTCTACTAATAAACTCTGCATCGGGATAAATCTTTGCTAATGCTCCAGCTACACCTGTGTCTTTGTTACCCGTTATGATCATCTAATACTCCTATGTCTATGTGATTATTTAATACGTTTAATAGTTTGTCTGTTTGCATACTCTTAGGAGCACATAATCCACATCCACATGTTTGCTTTGGACAAACAATAGTAGGCATTGTTCCAGTTTGCATTTGTTTTCTCAAATCATCTACTAGTTTTTTACCTTCACTTATTTTTCCTATTGCGCCGCGTGTGCCATTAAACTTTGCTTGACATGTTTGATGATGAAATACTTGGTCAGTTTGTTGTTCTAAATGCAAGAAGAACCAGTTAACACTGCATTTCCACCCTTTGAACTCTCTAAAATCTACAAATGTACTTTTACGTTTTTCTGTGCCGCTGTGTAACATCATGTCTCTACTACCACAACAAGGACGTCCTATACTACTTCCTAGTTTTTTTGCATTTTTTACAACATCACCTACTGCACTACTAGCATATAGTGCATCATTTTTTTGCCTCCAATAGTTTTTCATCCACGCTAGTTGTTCTTCATTGTACTGATGAGCAAAGCTAGGTTTGCTATCTGGCTCTTCGCCAATAACTCGCGGAACAAAATCAACACCATGCTGTTGTAAAAACTCGCATAGCTCTTTGCACTCATCAAAATATTCTGCGTGAAACATAACATTTACACTAACTGTACACTCGTACATATCACCTTGATAATGCAACTGTAATATTCTATCTTTTACTTGCTGTTTGAGTTTGCCATCGCTTTCACTGTGATAGCTGATAGTAGCATGACAGAAGTTTTCCATTATTGCTTGGCCCATTTTTTCACTAAATGCGCCATTGCTTGTAAGAGCAAAATCAGCTATCCACTTGTCTTGATATTTTGCTTCGTATTCTTCTTTTAGATATTTTGCAAAAGGAATAAAATGTGGATTAACTGTGGGCTCGCCGCCTGTAAATCCTACATTTGCTTCTTTGAAGTTGCGATGCTCCATGTATACATCAATGTATTCAAACAGAAAATCTACGTTGGCTTTTAGTTCATCTAACGTAGCATGTTTACTAAAGTTGTCGTGCCTGTGGATTGGGCAATAACTACAATCATAGTTGCACCGTCTTCCAAGATCCCATGTTACTTGAAACAACTTTCCAGTTAACAAATCAATAGTATCAAAACTCATTTATTTCCTCAATGACAGATTTTACTTGTTTGTCTGCCCAATCTCTTTCTTCACACCACCAACACTGTTTGCATTCTGGTATATACATTCCTGCATTGTAATCTCTAAAATGCCCGCAAGACTCTTTTATATTTTCCATATGATTTATATCGCCTTCACAACTACGTGTTGTGTTGTACAAATCTAATATATTATGTATGTGGTATTGTGCTACAATCCAATCTTTTTTTACAAATCTAAAAGGATGGACAAATGTTGATTTTACTTTTCCGCTGTAAAACCATAAATCAGTTAGTTGTCCATCTTCGGCATCTTTGTCTCTATTGGTCATACGGTCTTCACGCAAGTCATCTGGATTCTTACTTGTAGCATTATATACTGCATCCAAGTTGTATTCCCATGCTGCAAACTTGTTGTAACTTCCTACTATAATCTGATCGCCACTCTTGCCGTTGATACTTGCTCCTATTACACCGTGTTCTATTTCAGGCGGAATATATGTTGTGTATCTATTTTCAATAATATAAGGAAACATGTCTTTTAGTTTGTCAAATACTTGTAAACTAATATAGCCTTGCCAAGGTCTTGTTTCCCAACAACGTTGGTATGTAATAACATCTACTTTTGTAGTTAGATTGTTGCGTTGTATGATTGTACACAATAAATATGTTAGCAATGCACTATCGGCACCACCAGAAAGATTAATGCCAATACGCTGCCATTTTTCATCAAACGGAATAGTTAACTTACTAAAAGTTGTAAGCAGTATATCATTAGAAATATTTTTATATAACGAGTTGTTTGTATCAAACATTTCGTACAACTTCTCCGTTTACAAACTTGTAGTTTTCAATATGTTCATTGAAATCTTGTTTCCATATTTTATCTGTTTTTTCGATATACTTCATAAAATCAGTCCAATCAGATTTTTTTGCATCGTAGTTTAGAATATATTTCCTTATGTATTCAAGCCCGGCAACTGCACTGGTGATATCTTGCCACATGTCATAGGGCTTTTCTATTCCAACAGTAAAATGACTTTTTAACATCCTAGACGAATCTACGTTCTCTCTTCTTTTTTTGTCTACACCAAATATAGCATTACGTGTTTCTTCGATATCATTTAATATAGAATTTCTATGCTTCAACAACATCACACTTGGATTTAGATAATCAGGTGTATACACTATACTAACATTAATATAGTTGATGTCAAGTTCTAAAAAACTAAGAAATGAATCTTTTATTTCCATAAGCTGATATGTTCCTGTAGTATAGACTACATTAATGTCGCAATGATTATTGTCAACTTGTTTAAAACGATTTATATTTTCTTTTAGCTTTTGCCAATCACCTTGTCTAAAATATGGATATAGTCTAGGACCTGCATCTAAACTTATTTGAATGTTTACATCACCAAATAAGTTTAATAATCTGCTCAACTCAACTGCATCAAAGTCTGCATTGAAGTTGCTATGAAAAATGATTTTCATATTTTCAGCGTTGGGATGATCGCCAAGTTTAGCTAATGTAGGAAAGAACTGTTTTTGGTACAACACTTCGCCGCCGGCAAAATCTACTCTTTCAAGGTTTGGAAAGTTGGTGTTAAGATCTTCAACTATTTCTAAAGCACGAGCTGTGCTAATACTTATAGTGTAATCATCATCTGCATCCTGTCGATGCATTTGTCCAGTTAGCTGTATTAGATTGTGTTTATAATCTTCGTCGTCAGGTGTGTATTTTTTTAACTTGGACATCCAACCGCTGCTGAATACTTGACTACAATGCAAACAACTCATATTACAACTATGACTGAAACGCATTTCGATTGTTTTCAATCCTTCAAATGCTGTTTCACCAGTTTCGTGATTATAATATTGTAAATCAACACCTTGTTCTTGACGCATACTCTTGCCTGCATTTGCTTGTTCAACATGCTCGCACATATTACAACCTTTGCACCAAGTTCCGCTCATTAGTTTTTTACGATGATTTTTAAAGTTTTCATTATTGAAAAACTTGCTTGGCAGGTATTCCTCATCTAGCATTTGAAACTTTTCGTGTTGTGTAGGACAACTGGTTACAAATCCATTTTTAAAGTTGATTCCGCTTATAGCATAATAGCAATCTAAACTAGCCAATGATTTTCTCCCATAGACTTTGCTTTGATATATCTAACAAAAATCCTTGTGCATTATTTTTACCCCATTCTTTTTCTTGACAGAAAAAACAGGTTCCGCATTCTGGAGGATATTTTGTTTTATAATCTTTTTCTATTTCAACTAAACTAATTTCGCAACTTCGTGTTAACTTTAATAAATCATCTAGTCTATAGTTAATGTACTGTGCCATTGTATAGTTTTTTCTAAGAAGTCCAAATGGATTAATGCAGGACCCTGTAATAACCCAATCCCAGTTATCCTTAACAACTGTTTCATCTCGAAACTCAGGAGCCTGATCATTGTCTATTGGGGGATTCATAGTTGTTCCGCTATATACCCATTCGTAGTTATAAGATTTTATTAAATATTCCTGATAACTATGTGTTATTAACACATCGCATTTTGCCATTGAAGGTAATGTCAAGTTGGGTAGATTTAGATTTTTTAAAGGCACAGTTTCAAATTCGTGTGGCAAGAATCCCCAATGCTGCATACCAATGATATTTGGAAACTGTTTTTTTAGATATCCGAATGCATCTTCTGCCATTGGTTTTAGCCAAGGCTTTTGTTCCCAAAAACGTACCATTGTATATACATCTATTTTTGTTTTGAGGTTTTCTCTTTTAATAAGTGTACACAACATATAAAGTAATAAACTACTGTCGGCGCCGCCGCTAAATGCTACTAATATTTTTTTTGCATGGTTATCAAGATGTATAGGCAGACCGTTTATCCTGTATACATTAGGATATCTGCGAGGGTATTGCGTTTTTTCATACTGCTCAATAAAATCTTGTTTTTTATAATGCAGTTCTAAGTAATCTAAATACTTAAAATCATCCATCAAAAATATCTTTCATCTCAGGGAATGTTTTAGCAAATGTAATACCACGTTGTTTGTCGCATAGGTTTATAAACTCTTGCATTTCCGGCAAGCGTCTGCTCCAGTCCTCTGATTCCATAAACTGTAGCATACCTTTAAGACGTTTTATACCATAGGGCGCTGCATCAAACATTGCTTTAGTTACTTTGCCCTTGTGCCAGCTAGGTATGCCAAGTTCCCAGTTAGCTTCCCACCAAGGATAAAACTCTTCGTACTTTTTGCGTACTTCTGCTTTGAACCATTCTGGCAATACTTTAACATTTAGGTGCGGTGGATGGTATACAAAGTGATAGTTTACTCCGCCTGCACCGAATGGCCACATATTAATCTTTTTAAATTTTTGTTCTAGTTTCCAACGAATAAAATCTGGTATGTAATATATGTTTAATGCTTGTACTGCACATGCTACAGTGATTTCTACATTGTTACTTGTTTCGTTGTCAAGTATATGAAATACTTCTTCTTGACGTTTCCAGTTACTTGGATAACGAATATAGTCATTCATCTCGTGTATACTATCTATTGAGTAATGAAAACGAACTACTTTAAACTCTTTCCATAGGTCAAACAAATCATCACGCCATTCAACGCCATTTGAGTTGTAGCGTAGTTCTAGATCTTTTGCATAGCCCATTTTAATAGCATGTTCAAGTATTTCGTAATGTTCTTCAATAATAAGACTTTCGCCGCCGGCAAAATAAATCTGTTGCATACTACCCATTTGATCATAGAACTGTTGCCAAAATACAGGATTTTGTTTGTGCCAGTTGTAGCTACTACCATTGGTGCTACCTTTGTCTTGCCACTGCATTGTCTCTTTGAGACTTTCGTTTTTTACTTCAGGAAAGATTGATTTATAATCTTTAATCCAGCCACTACTATCATGCGGACTACACATAACACAAGCAAGCTGACATTTGGTGCCAAAGCGTAAATCAATGTATGCTAAGTTAGGCGGTACTTCGCCATCTTCTGTAGTATCAGCAATCAGTTTGTCAACATCAGTACGCTGACTCCAATATGCTGTTTCCCACATACGTTTGCTATTATGTCCTGCTGCTTCTTCTCTGTAGCACTTTAAACAACTTGGAGGCTTTTCGCCATTCATCATCTGCTTGCGTACATTTTTCATATACTTGCTGTTCCACGCAGTTTGAAAATCTGTTACATTTAGGTTGTTTGGTTTGCCGTCATCTGTTTTAAGAATGCCAACTTGGCCGCCATGCTCTTTATCATTAGTAGCACCTACACTACTAGCGTTTGCTGTACAGCATACTCTCATACTGCCATCTGGTCTTGTACTTAGGTGTACCCACGGAAGAATACAAAAGGTGTCACTTACTTTGCTCATACTGTACTTATGCCTTTATCTGCGTAGTTTATTTCATTATGATATGCTTTATTTTTTGCACATGTTCTAATACATCTACTGAGATGTAATGGATGATTTGGTTGCCAACTTGCTGTTAATAAATCTTTATACCAAGGGTGTTGCATTATTTCTTCTTTGCTGTGTAACAGTAAACTATTCCAGCCAGGTTCAAATCTGTTTAGTTTCTGCATTATATCTTCTCTGTTTTTAAATGCACTATCCCATAGAAAACAACACGGCCACATAGTTTGATCACTTGCTATAAATATTTCACCTTCATGGATATACTTACATATAATACTGTCAACTACTTCTTTAGTTTTTTCGGCATCAGCTTTATGAGATTTATACTCAGTAATAAACTTATCCAAGTCTTTCATTATATCTTTTTTACTATGCTCTTTACTGCCTGTGGTTGTAATAACTTTTTGTTCCGTTTGTTTTTTAGTTTTTATTTTTGCAACCCAATCGTGATAACTATTACGCATTCCAGTACGTGTAGCAAAATCAAATCCTAATACTGCGGCATGTGCTCTAGCAGTAACTAGTTCTTGCTCATTGTGATCAAAAACTATGTAGATCCATGTAGCATGACGTTGTGGTGCTGCTTCAGAAAATGCTATAATGTTGCGTTCTACAACACTCCATTTGGTGTTTACCCTATATATATGATTGGTGTTTTTGTGTCCGTCAATACAAAAATGTATATGCAACTTTCCTATATAAGTTGATGCAAGATCGCCTAGTTGTTTCCACCATGCTGCGGTATTATATCCACCGTTGGTACTATACTCACAATATGCACCTTGGCTAAGAAGGTATTCTGTCATAGCCAAACAATCAGGATTAACAATAGGATCTCCAAGAACTCCGCAAAACTTGAACTCTACTCCATTGTAATCTGCAGGAGGAAAAATACGTTGCAAATCTTGCAACGTAAATGCGTTTATTTGCAACAATTCTTTGTTGAGTGTTCTTGCACACCCTGGACAAGCTGCATTACAATCGCTGGTTATTTCTAGTTCGACTTTTTTAATCATATTAAATCCACTAACTCTGGAAAGGTTTCTACAAAGTCGGTGTTCCTTTTTTGATCCCACATTTCTATTGTTTTTTTAAAGTTACGACGAAGGTTAGGATTATCATCTCTAATGTGTAGATAATCAAACAATCGATGATTTTTTTGTAGTTGTTGTAGTTTGTTGTTTGCAACGTTTATTTGTTGATCATTTAGTAGTACTGGAGTATATGCAGTTGGACCGTGCCACGGTAATAACATCCAGTTGTTCATATCAATGTCATTGTCAATATACCATTGTTCTAATGTGTCTATGGTCAGTGCATTAAACAAGCTATAACTTGTTTGTACATATACAGTTGAAACTTCTTTTATCCGTTGATAGTTTTTTAGCCATTTTTCTTCTACCAACGGATATCTAATATAGGTACCACGTTTGCCAAAATGATCGTGACTGAATGTAATGTCAAAGTTTGTGAACTTTGATAGATAATCGTTTACAATATCTTTGCCTTTGTATGTACTCACACTACCATTTGTATGCGATGTAATGTGTATGTCAAATATTTTATTATCAATCAACACATCAAATAGTTTATAATACTGCTCTTGCATAAATGGCTCGCCGCCGTTACAGTGTATTGATTGTATTGTATCTGCATGTTGTAAAATATATTCAATAATAGGATCTATATTGTTATTCCAATCACCGGATATATTAGTATGACGTATATCTAAATCTCTTTGTATTTCTATATCGGTATAATTTTTTGCCCATGTACTACTGAGTTCAGATTCGCATCCTAAACATGCAAAGTTACAGTTATTGCTTACAAGTAAATCAACAAAAATAGGTTTTTGATCTGTTAGGTTAGCACTCATTACTTGCTTACTATAATGCATTGCCTTGTATGCATTTTCATTTGAAAACATTTGTACATTGTGTATGCTACCAGTTTGATTATAAAAACTACTACACGACTGACAGTTATTTTTAGGATAGTTTCCTTGTAAAAAATCCTGGCGAGTAAGTTTTGCAGACTTGCTGTTGTACACTTCTTGTATAGAATTGTAGTTGTAGTTGCCAAAACTATTAGTAGCTGCACAACAAGGTTTTACAACACCATCTCTTCCAAAATATATTTGGTTAAATGGTGCATAACAAAATGTTTTGTCTTTCCAATGCGGCGTCATTTAAACTGCTCTGCAAATGGATCAAACTCTTTGCCGCATTTCATACTGCATACTTTTAGTTTTCCATCGGCTATACTTTGTTTGTCCCAACTGTCTTGTATATTATCAAAAATACCTGTATCAAACACTGCACGTAGCCCGTGTGTTTTAGCACTGATTGCATCCTTGCCGCCTGCTGCATCAATAAAATCCCATACTTGTTCTTGCTTAGGATCATTGTGCCACCATTTGTACATACGACCAGCTGTCCAACAACATGGCATAGCAAGCCCTTCAGCAGTAATAAACAAGTTTCCTTCATCTTTTACTTTACAATGTATAGCAGCACGATCATAATAAGTGTCCATGCTGCCATGCTTTTCTTTTACTTTGTCGTATGCTTCGAGTGCCTTGTTTAAATATTTGGCATCTGGTTTTTTAAGTTTAGCAGTTTGTTCACCTTTACGGTTTACTGCCTGATGCGATTCTTTCTTTTCGCTTTGTGCTGTTACAAATCTGCCTGTTTTCTTTTTGATGAATCTTTCACACCCCCAGGCATTAGCAAGTGCTTCTGCTTCTTCGACCTGATGTTGATTGTGTTCAAAGATTAGGAAGTCCCAACGTGCTCTGCCACCGGCATCTATAAATGCTCTCATGTTGCGTTCTACATTATCCCAAACAACACCCTGTCTATAAAGATGATTAGTATCACGCAATCCATCTACACTGAATATAACTGCACCCATACGTCCAAATACACTTGCAAGTTCTTTCCACCATTCTACACTTTTGGCTCCTGCGTTAGTATTCATACTCAACCACATCTTATCATTATGCTCTCTGAAGTAACGGAATATTTCCAATGTGTCTCGTGCAACAATAGGATCGCCTAAGTTGCCGCACATGTACATTGTGTTTAGCTGTGCAATAAACTCCGGTTCAAATATACGTTTACAATCATCTAGTGTAAGTTCACTCAAATCGATATGCGGATTTAATGCTCCGCCATTTTGATTGCGGTCGCACATTGGACAACTGGCTTGACAGTTTTGTGTGTTTTCCAAGTGTATTGTTTTTATGTCTTCGTACTTATACATCGTGTATCAACTTTACATCTTTACCAGGGCCAACCTTACTGGGCAAGTCGCCATACTGTTCTATATACCATTCAATAACAGCCTTGTACCAGTTTTGACTATTATGATGTGCTTTTTTATTAAACTGCCAAATATTATTGTTGGTTGCTTGTATTGTACTAAGAGCTCTTGCACTTTCTTTTTGCAGTTCTCTTACACTTAGTTCACTTATATCCAATTCTCATAAACCTTTTATATTGCGGTAGTTCTAGTTCTCCGCTGTATAACTCTTCACCTAGTGGTACTTGTTTTGTAAAACCTTCAAGAGTTTCGTGACAGTTAACATGTTCTTTAATTTCAAAATAGTTGTTACTTTGCATTATTACCAAACTTCCAAATGGTATACTGTTGTACCAACTATCAAAATTTTCTATGTGTTCACAACTGGTATTTATAATCGTATCCGGAACTGTCCACAATCGTTGAGTTGTCCCGTCAGCTTTGTATACATCGTATATATGTTCGTCAAATCTTATTTCATGTATGTCTTCGGTACTAGCTTTAAACTTCCAGTTTTCCTCTACCCACTTTTTATTAAATATTTCTGCTATTTTCCAAACATTTGGATCAACATCAAAACTGCGAATATTTTCTATTTTCATTCCGCTTTCAAACAACATAGTAGCAAGAGTAGCATACCATCCTGCACAAAGAAATACTTTACCTAGTTCTACATTACATTTTTTAAGTTCATTTATTAGCCAAAGTTTACTTTGTAACTGACCTCTACTAAAACAATCTTCGTCTATTTCGATATTATTGATTTGAAAGTTTTTAAATGCGTCAACAAAATAAGTGCTATCTTTATCTTTTAAAAGTCTAAATATACTCCATATATTATCATCCATTACAGCTTTTTTTAAATCTTCGTTGCCAACTAATCTAAAAATACTATGCATATTATCTTCAAGAACTGCTTTTCTTAAATCTTCGTTGCCCGGAAGTAATCTAAATAAACTATGTAAGTTTTGTTCTAGTACTACTTTACGCAAATCTTCAACTTCGCCAATAGCACGTATATTATCTATACATCGAAAAATGCTATGAATATTTTTTGTTAAAATAGCACTACATAAATCATCATTAGACGTAAACTCTAATATAGAACTCAAATCATAATCAATATATGCACGGCGTAAGTTTTTAAAATATTCATCTTGTGGATTTAATATTTCAAATCTATCTAATAGCTTATGTATTTCCATCATACTTTTCCTTTAACCAATCAAAGTCATTGATGTTTTTTAGTGCTACAATATTGCCTTTATTACGAGTACCGTATGCGGTTCCTGCTTTGGCACCTTGCAAAGCATCTTCTCCGAACGGAGTATCAGGTAATACATGCATACACCAAGTCCTTAAACGTTCATTGGTTTCTTTACTTTTTTGCCTATCAATAACTTTACTCGATAACTTTGCACATTCTCTAAATGCACTTTTCCATGCATTAAAGGGATCTGTATTAAATGCTGTGATATTTGAAACCTTTGGCATAGCTACAAACTTATCACTAATACTTGTAGTCATGTCGGCTTTGCTAGTGTCCATGTTGAGTGTTTCGTGTCTTGGAAATAACTTAATACCTCCGTATCCGTAGACTAACCCATTTACTGGATTCTTGCTACGCCATACATGCACATGATTATACTGCCAAGTAGGAACTTGCCAATCAAAATTAAAATCATCAACAACTACAGCATCGCCATCGACTATATAAAACATAGGTGTATCACATGCTTTTGCTGCTTCAATATGTGCTTGATGTATTCCTTTAACTCCGTGTACTCTATGTATTACTCTGTCTGGAAATCTAGTTTTTAGATTTTCAAAATTTTCATTTGCATTTGGTTCTTGGTAACTAATAAACACTATATCATACAGTTTAGGCATACTAGCTAAAGTATCATATTCTTTTTTGTTAGCAATAAATCTAAATAACCATTCACGTCTGCTAATTTTAGCATGTTTACTACAAAGTATAACTCCGTCGTGGAATTTGCCGTTTAAAAAAACATGATTTATTTTTCTATCAAAAGTATTGTCATGTGTAAAGTAGTGATCAAAGTTAAAATCATTAGATACAATAACATTAGACGGAACAACATAAAACATTTCTGTACTACTTGTTTTTAATGCCAACAAATAATCATCATATGTATCAATATTAAAAACGTCATATTGCGCAGGACCACTAGCTACTGTTTTATGTTCAATTTTATTAACTATAAACCTGTGTTCAATTTCTTTTTTTGATAATTCAGCTTTTTTACTACAAAGGAATAGGCCATTATATAACTCTTTGTCATTAACTTGATGCACAAATGCATGATTTTGCGAAAGTAGCTGTACTTCGCGATGTGGAATATAATAGTTGTTAACAAACTCTGTATTAATGCTGATATTAGCGGTACTCATCCAAAACATATCTGTCTTGCTAGTTTCTAATGCAGACAGATAATCTGCATATGTATCAATATTAAAAACGTCATACGCACAAGGACTACTTGCTTGTATATCAACTTCTTTTTTATTAACAAAAAATCGATGTTGCAACTCTTTAACTGACACCTCCGAAGATTTTGGTATTAGACAAACTCCATCATAATATTCATTGTTTTTAAATACATGTACATACTCTGTGCTCCATGCATCTGGCTCGTAATCAAAGTTAAAGTCATTGTTTATTATAATGTCAGGCCAGACTACCCAAAACATCTTAGTAATACAAATACGCTTTGCATCATCTAATGTGCTTGCATGTTTTAAAAAAGGAAATCGTTGTTTTGCAGACTTCCACTGTTTGTTTTTTTCGCCAATAAAGATTATATCATACATACAGTAGTTATAACATATTTTAATCAACAAGTCAAGAACAGAATGTGATAAATACTAGAGAAGAGGAACCAACAAACATGACCGATTTTATACCAGGTGAAGCATACCGACTAGATATTATTACAGCAGACGAGACAGTGATTGTCGACAGCTGGCAGGGACAGATTAAAGCAAGTGTTGTTGATATCAATGGTATTATACTAGTCGATGTTGATACTGGAAACTTATACGGTACGTTAGTTGGTACAATTGAAGACGCTAACGGCAATACTGTTTTATCCTCAACAGGTGATCTAACTGGTAGTGTTACTGGTAGTGTATACGACAACGACGGTGCTTTAGCATTTGATGGCGAAAACGGAACGGTTATTGCTAATGTTGTTGGCAATGTTGTAGATAGCGAAGGCGATATTATTGTTAATACCGGAGCAAAATCTATTACTGCTAATAGTATTACAGGTGATTTTTATGGCAACCTAACAGGTAGCATCACAGCAGATAGTGTAATATACGGTACATTTAATGGCGATTTTAACGGTACAAGTTATGGAGACTTTTTTGGAGATACTACAGGTACACACACAGGCGATGTAGTAGGTGATGTAGTAGGTGATGTAACAGGCAATGTCACAGGCAATCTTACTGGCGAACTACTTGCTATCCAGCCAGGCGATGATATTGCTACACGTCTTACCGGACATAACAACACTGGCGGATACAATCAGTGGGAGTTTTACGGTGGACTTGCACACCCAGTGTATCCTGCAGAAGATGCTGTTGCACGTGGTCCTATAGTAAATATTGGTGCAACTAGAGCCGACACAGAAGTAAGAGCCAACTTAAATCATTATGATGGCACGCCAGTGATGAGATTGTCGTTGGAGAGTTTGCCGACTTACAAAGCTGATTTTATGGGAAGACTTATTGGAGCAGTTGCATACGACACACAAGGCGATGATGGTATTACTAATATTATATCTGGAGAAAGCAATGGTACACGTATTAGTGGCATAAATGATAAGATAAATATTGGTGATGAAAATGACGAAGTAAATATCATTGCCGATAGTCTAACTATACAAACGGATTCAATAGACTCGCTTTCGCATAGAGGATCAAATAATAACAAAACATCTCTACTAAACAATGACGAACTTTTAAGTATTGAAAGTTGGGGTTACAACGGAACTGAATACAAACGAGGCGGAATGTTTGGATTTAAAGTTGACGGCACACCTGATGCAAACGGAAATACCATACCAACAGGGTTTGGTGTTCAGCTGAGTACATCTACTAGTACACACGTTACAAATATAGCAAACAGACTAGAGTTTAATAACAAAGGTGTATTAGAAGTTCCAATATTTAAAGCAAGAGGCACCACATTTGCCGACAGAGATAGTATGATAGCAGAAGCAGGCATGATATTATTTAATACTAGCAACAACAAGTTTCAAGGATACAACGGAACTTCTTGGGTTGACTTAGGTTAAAATATATGTTATAGTTAAAAAAAGATCATAGGAGCACAAGTGCGGATTTTTATTAACGGCGAACAAATATCTCAACAATGGATCAGCGACTATACGTTAAGTAACACTGTAGATTGCTACAGTGACAAGCCAGACTGGGAACAAAATGTATTAAAACTGTTGCACAACTGGCATTCACAAAGTGGGTATAGCTATGGACATAGAGGTGATAAGTTTGTTAATCTCAGTACCAGTGGCACCACTGGATTTCCACAACAAATTGGACACACTAAAGAAACTATAGAACAAGTTGTAAATGCAAATATCAAAACATTAGGGTTAGATAAAAATAGTAAAATATTAAGTTACTATTCACCTCGTGGTATTGCGTTTAGTGTGCTAAGTGTGTATCTTGCATTGAAACTAGATTGCGAACTATACATTGAAACATTCAAAGGCATTGACTATATAAATCGTGTACACGAAATACGTCCAACACACACATTGTTATTGCCTAATGTTTGGAAAACATTATACACACACGACAAATGGAAAACACTAGATTATAGTAGTTTACAAACTGTTATTACAGGTAGTGACTTTACACCAATAGGAATGTTAGACGAACTACGTGAACACAATCCAGGTAAAGTATACAATGTATATGGCAGTACTGAAGTGCCTCCTATAGTATTGTACAGTGAAGAAGAAAACACATACACAATAGACAGTATTGTTCCTGGAGCAGAAGTAGATATTGTAAATGGACAGATTGCTTGTAAATGGAGCAGTCAGCCCGATATATGGATTAGTGGAGATTGTGTAGACGGCGATAGAAATTGTTTTACATTACACGGGCGTAAGCACAACATGTTCAAACAAAATACTGTTAGAGTATATCCTGAACAAATCGAAAAAGCAGCAGTTGCAGCAGGAGCAGAACTTGCACTGTGTCAACAAGTAAGCAATCAATGTGTGCTACACTATACAGGTAATATAAAAGATATGAAGTTATTCAACGACACTTACAAATATATTCCAAGATTTAGACTACGGGCAGTAGATCATATTGCAGTAGACAACAATCTTAAAAAGATTATAAGGACACAAACATTTTGAGAATAATAGTTTTAGGTGCCGGAACAGCTGGTGCGATTGCTGCAGGTATCATAAAAAAACGCAGACCTGATATTGAAGTTTTACAAATTCACAGTGAACAAGTTGGTATTATCGGAGTCGGCGAAAGTGTTACTCCTTATTTAAATCATGCATTCCACGAACTTGGTATGGTTGAAAAAGATTGGATGACTGCAACTGGTAGTATGTACAAACTAGGAAACAAGTTTGAAGGATGGACAGACGAAGATCATTACTTTGCATTTACATACAACAAGCCTATTGATAAACTTATTAATAATAAACCTATAGACTGGAATGATATCAAAAGTATAAACGAAACTGATATTAGACTTACTGACGTATGGTGTGATTTGTACAATCAAGGAATGGTAAACAACTTTAGTGCAAGTTTTAATGATTTGCACAATTCATTAGTCGACAATACATTTGATTTTAAGTTACTTGATCGCACTTGTCTCAACTACAGTTATCATATTAATGCAGAAAAACTTGCACCTTACATAAGAAAAAATATTAATAATAAACTTGGTGTAATAGAAATAGAAGGTAAAGTTGTCAAAGTTAATACCAACGACAACGGTGTACACAGTGTTGAGATGGAAAACGGAGAAGTATATACGTCCGATTACTGGTTTGATTGCAGTGGATTTAATAGATTACTAATCAACGAACTTGACGATAGCTTTCATACATACGACTATTGTAAAGCAAATAGTGCAGTAGTAATGCCAATAGAATATACTTCGCAAGACCAACTAACAAATCATACTAGAACTATTTGGTTAGAACAAGGATGGCAGTTTAAAATAGGATTAACCGAACGTATCGGAACTGGTATTATTTACAGTGATGAATATTTTAGCGATGAAGAAATAAAACAACTATTGTTAGAAAAAGAAAATCATAAAAACATCCGGCCACCAAAAATACTAAAATGGACGCCTGGTAGAATGGTCAATCCTGCTATAGATAATGTGTTTAGTATAGGAATGGCAGCAGGATTCTGCGAGCCAATGGAAGCAAATGCGTTATACATTACAATGGCAACTATTAAAAGAGCATTACACAGTATTAACCAAGACGAAAATAGAAATACATTTAACAAAGTTATCAATCATACACTAGACGATACTGCATTTTTTATTGCCGCACATTATACACTTTGTGAAAAAGGTAATAACGCATACTGGAATGATATGCGTGAAATAGGTATAAAACAAAATCACAAGCAACTATTACTGGAAAAGTACAACGATGTAAAAAATAATATGGAAAGTGCTGTAAATCATTATACAATGTATCCAGATTACATGTGGATGGAACTAGCATCGGCATGGTGTAAAGACATTAGTACTTGGAGTAAAAATACAGATCCTAGACTACAGCAGCAAGTTTTAGAATATTTTAGAAAATCAAAAAGTATCACAACCAATCAATATCCAGAAGAAATGAGGAAGTTTCATAATGTATAGATTTGAAATATACAACGGCACACAAGATTTAACACAATGGTATAAGGATGCCGAAGAAAAAGGTTACTATAATAATAGCAACAAAGAGATGCTTGTTGACTGGGTTGAAAAACATGAAGACGCAACACTGTTTTTGTTGTACTACAATGAACATATTGTAGGCAATAGTGTTGTTCATAGTTTAAAAGAGCTGGGAATACTTGGTAAAAATGCATATCGCATTGGCGCAAGAACTTGTTTGATTAGAGACAGAATTGACGGTGGCAGAGTTTATGCTCCAGCTAATGGCCCAGTAAATCATCATACTGTGCAAATGTTACTTCCTATATGTATCGAACATGTAGGAAGAGACAAGCCTGTGTATATTAGTACACACGAAGGCGGAGTGGGAAGTCAAGACCGTGTACACAAAGTGTGGACATATTTTACAAACAAACTAGGCATCACCGGTGACAGCATTGATTTAGAATACAAAGGTGCATTCCAAACTTTTAGACGGATTGATGTTGATAGGATGTATGATTTACTAAAAGAAGCAAGATGGCCCGAGGCAGAGCAAGCTATTCCACTGTTTAGTTAAACGTATTTCTTACAAAGTTCAAAAAAGTCTGACATCTCTGGAAAAACTTGTTCATGATCTACATTACGTCTACGACCTTGCTCTTCAAAGAAGTTGTGAAAATCTCTACGTCCTTGAATAACTTTATCTAATGGATATTCAGTAGACTCCATGTAATCAACAACACGTCTAAACTTTTCATACTCAATAGTACTAAACGCATCTTTGCGATTATCATCTGTATTCTCTTTGATAAACTGCAAATGATCATGCATATAACTCATGTAGTTTTTAGGCAGGATATTAATATCGTACTGCAACGGTTCTTTCAAATGCGGTGTGTCAAATCCTAATCGTTGCCATCTGTGCGTTTCTACATCATTATATTTTTTGCGCCATTCAAGAATCTTTTCAAGCAATGTACGGAATGTAGTGACACTGAAGATGTTAAATGTAATCATAATAACCATCGGTGCTTCGCAGTTGCGCATAAAATAATCCAAGTTGCGTTCAAACACTTCAATGTCTAATCCATCACGAATATACTCAGCACGTTTTCCCCAAGTATCAATACTTGTAAACATTTTAAAACGTCTAATCTTGTTGTTTGTCAACAAGTCATTCACACGGTTTGTAAACTTTTCTAACTGTTTTGGTTTGCCGCCTAAGTTGCTGTTGCAGTTTAGTTCTAAATCTGGTTTAGGGTCTGCATCCAGCATATCAAATAGTTTATATGTGCTCTGCTGTATTGTAGGCTCGCCGCCTGTAATGCGTAAAATATGTAAGTCTTTACTTAACTCTGGCCACCACTTCCAAAATGCATCTAAATACGGATTGTTTTGTTCTTCAAATATTTCAAACCAGTCAATATCACATCTGTGATTCTTTACGTTTGTGTAAGGACCATGTTGCTTTATCTCTTGGTGATATCTACTGCTGGCTTTTGGATGACAATATCCACATCTAAAGTTACACTCATTACCGAAGCTGACCTCTAAGTATTCAGGATTAACATCAAACTCTGCGCCACCTTCTTTAACAGCCTTTAAGCGTTCTTTAAAGAAGATAGTTTGGTTGCGTTGTTTTCTATCGCTAACATAATCTTTGCCCATTGCTTCAATCTTCCAGCAATAGTTACATCCGCTAGGTTGCTCGCCTTTCATCATAGCAGCACGTTCTGCTTTTTTCTGTACTGTATTATGAATAGCACTCGGATTAGTTAGAAGTGGCGCTGCATCAATCTTGTGCGGTGCAGGATGATAACAACTGTGTGTTTCGCCTGTTTGAAAATATATATTAGCATGGTACCATTTAGCAAAACAAAACGTAGGAGAAATCTCTTGCGTTATTTTGTCAATACGTTTGATTTCTTCGCTTTCACTGCGTTCCATTATTGTTCTCTATCTAAAAATTGTTTGCTGTTATCTCTTATTGGATTTTGGTACACTGTTTTGAAGAACTTACTTCCGCCTGCATCAAAGGGAGTCATTGCGATTGGAATATCAAGAGCGTTGATTAATTTGTCACCGTAATCTTCAGTTGCTTCTAACAAGTTTTCTTCGTCAACAGTAACTTCTAAATTTTTCCACATATTGTTTAGGTATTCAAAGTCGCGCACATTGATAAAATCCCAGTCTGTGAGCATTGTCATATACAACCCTTGACGAGCGCCATAGATACCCCACATGCCATTTTCTACATCAGCGCCAACCATAAGCCAGATATACAAACGATGCAAGTTTTTCCAATGATTTTTATGGAAGTCTTCTACACTAACACGCATACCTTGGTCCAGTGCCATTTTAACACCTTCTCTAAATCCAGCACGCCATGCTTGATGCGGTGTAGCATTATTCATGATAGTACTATATGTACCATTCATCTGAATATATTGTGTATCCCAACAAAAATCTACTTGTGCATGTGGGTTATTATCAGGCGCATTTTCGTGTGTACGCATGTTCAATACATGCTGTTTAGGCCAGCACTTGATCCCACCGTTACCGTATGTAAGATTATTAATAGTATTACGGGCTGTCCAACTAATCACTTTGTTTGTTAAGTCTGTGTTTTCATCAAAGTCCATTGCCTGTGTTAAAAACTTTTCATCGATGATGTTGTCGCCGTCAATGGTGATAAATCGATCTGTAGTTGATTTATTAGCTGCTGCCTTATGGGCACTATCACTGCCTTTTACACCATGTACACGTTCTGCCCACGGAACTTTCTTGCATAAATCTGCATAGTTTTGTTCTGCATTTGGCTCATCGTAGCTTAGATATATAATGTCACAATCTATAACTCTAAAAGTATTAGCCATTTATTTCCTCATAATGATATGTATCGAACCTACGCATAGTATATACGGAAACTTCCTCATTGTCAAACTCAAAATCATTTTCAAATGCAACTTCATCTGAATCAACAAATCTTATCAATCTGTATAGTACATTAGGATCATCTTTTTTGGTTATACTAAAATAATAGTTTGAAAGATTTATGTTAACGTTTTTGTCTTTGAGATCTAATAAAAAATCAGAGTCTGCAGATATTCTCCAAACATTTTTTGTATTATCTTTTGAAAGGATTATCTGCGGGTTGTCTGGAATAGTTGCAGAGATTTGATATAAAAAACTCCACATTAGTTTATCTTCATCAACCTGTGTTTGATTTTTAATATGATAAGTTTTATCAATAAAATCATATTCAACTTTATAGTCTAATAAACTCCAATGTCCTTCAATAAACTTTTTAACGTCTTCAAAATCGCATTCAATAAACTTGAATCTATCATCAGATTCTTTTGATATCTTATAGATGTTTCCGTCATCATCAAAACATACAAATCTTTTCATATTATATTCCCAAACACTTTTCGTATTTTTTCATTAGATTAATATTTAAGAAATCTTTTTCAGTGTAATGAAAAATACCCGACTGTTGATGATTTCCTATTTTTAGCCTCATGTCGCTATCAAAATAAACTCCAACTCTATCTTGCCAACGATATGCAAAGTTAACATCCCAGCCTTGTATCTTTGGTTTCATATGTGTAAATGTAGGATTTTTAACTTTGTTATTTGTAATCAAATGTTCTATATCCATTGTTTTACAAGCAATTGCTGCACTAACATCCATACTTGGTCGCAATGCAAACTTTTTGCCGGTGCCTGCTGATTTATAAAACTGTTCCCAGTTATTTGTTATCATTTCAAGCCAAGTATAAAATTCGTGTGCTAAATCTGATTTCTTAAACCAATGGAACCCGCTGTACAAGTTTGGAAGATTGTGTGTTTTAAATGCCTTGCGGTAATAGTTATCATCTACTAGTTCTCCGCGATATGTATAAACATTACTAGTATAAAACAGATCGTAGTTTCTTAAAAAATCAAACCAACTGCTAATATCTTCAAGTATTAACATATCTGTGTCTATTACCACAGTTTCATTATAAGGAATAGCATGATATATTTTCCAACGATTACTGATTTTCCAATCTTCGTCTTTGGCGTGATCTCCCCACGGTATTTCTACAATATGATCAAACAAATGTTTGTATTTTGTAGGCACACTTTCATTGGTAATAAGACAAATACTAACATCTTTGTTTGTAGCATGAATACTCATTGCTGCTAAACATGCTTGTCTAACATAATCAAAATCACTATTTTGTGCCAACATTGTAAAGTTATTGGTCAATAATTCTCTCCAAACTAAACTTGTTCATCACATGACAGTTACTGCCTTTGAGATTTACACCAGTATATTCTCCAAGTCTTCTATTTTTTTGTACTAATATTTTTATTTCATCGTCTTTGATATCAACAGCTACATCTTTATCTGTTGCATAAAACTTGGTACCTGGCAAACTTCCAACAAAGTTTCCTTTTTGATATCCATTCATAATATGTACTGCAATACTAAAAGCAAAATCGTTTCTATACACACTTGTTTTAAACTGATACATATTACGATAATGTATATAGTTTTCTTCAATATGTTTGATTAAGTTAAAGAATATTTTATTTTCTTCTGTTTTTCTAAAAAAGAAAACAGTAGCCCAATAAAAATCAATACTAGTATCACTTACTTTTTCAAACTCGGGTACTATTGTATGCATACCAATATGTGTAGCATCTTTGTATAGCAAAAGATCTTTTTGCTGTACAAAGCAATTATTTAATAAATCATTGCTAATAATATAATCAGTATCCATTACAATAGTAGAATCATAAGGAGTTAAATCATATGCTGATGCTCTATTTTTATTATTAAACTTTAATGTTTTATCACTAAAGTCACCATCGGCATATCGCTTGTTAGTACTATTTCTGTTCATATCATTGGAATGAATGACATAATCAAATACATCAACATCATTTGGATACATAGATTGAATATCTGTATCTGTAACAATCGAAGTGGGTAAATCCATATACTTGCTTATACGTTTAGCAAGGAAAATAGCTTGCTTTACATAATCAATCGATTTATTATTACTTGCAAATAACAGTACACCTTTTGTCATAGATCCATAATACTTTCAACTGTTCTATTTGTTTTTAGCTTGTTGTATTCTGTTAAGTATTTGTTTGTTGATTGCCAATACACATTTACAAGTTCATTAGCAAAATCTTGTAATGCTTCTATTTCAATGGGTATACTACTATCATCAACTAAAATTGTTTCAGTCTGATGTAGTGCTAATAAACTTTGACAAAAACTTATAAGATCTTTAGTTACCGAAAACTGGCCGCCATTAAAATAATAAACAAGATTCTCGTGGTACTGTTCTTTTAGCAATCTTTTTTGATTATTTAATGTAATCATATAGTTGCTAAAATCTAATGCTTTTTCTAAGCGTTCGTCCATAAATATCTCCTACTTGTAATAGTAGTATATATCCATTAGACTAGTTTGTCAAGTTAAAAATCGGAATCTTTTGTTCCAGTTGGTGTAGGCAATGCAATAGCATTGTACGTAGTGCTATCCCATACAAAATCACTGCTTGGAGTATAAGTGTATACTGTGCTGTTGATTGTTGCTGTAACACTTTCGTCTACAAGCTGGCCAGCTGGGCCGCCTGGTTCTGCTTGGCCACCTGTTCCTGTATCGCCGTCGTCTAGTTCTATTTTAAACTTTAGCTGTGTTGCAGTATTAAATGATGTATTAGTACTTGCATAAATTCTAAAAAAGTTATCGTCATAAATCTGTGCTACAGGTACATCGCCAGGATTGCCGCCTGCTCTGCCGCCACCTTGTTTTTCAAAAATCTTTGTAGTTGGGGCGCCAGTTGCAATAGTTGCATTACTAAATCCAGTTCCTGTACCTGTTACAGAATCACAACGCCAGGTATTTTGATTTACTCTACCAAATCGTATCTGTCCAGCATCGTTTAATACTTGAGCCCAATCCCAATCTTTTGTGTATTGGGTTGCTGTTGTGCCGCCAGTAGCATTTGCTGCAAAACGTATTTCGCCGCCTGCTGCTAAAAAATACAAAAAGTTTTGATGAGATCCAAAGTTAACTGTAACTTCGTGTGATATAACTTTAACTGCGTCAGAGGATCCTCCAAAACTTGTAACACGAGAACTAGATGTACTTGCTCCTCCTGATGTTTCTAAAGGATTTGGACCATCAAAACTACTAGTTGGAAAATCTGTTGCTGTATGATTAAATGCTAAAATAGTATTTGCAGTAGTAGTTAAGTCAGTAATATGCTGTTCAGCAATTTGATCAACACCTTGTTCAAACTCAGTAGGATCAATGTCCGTTGCTAGTGCGCCAGTTTGATGGACATGTGCAGCTTGTATATCTAACCACAAATCAAAATATTGTTGTTCGGTTACTGTGTCACTTACACCTGGAGTACTGCCGCCAACAACTATACTACTACTAAAGTTTCTACCATAACCGCTTGTACTTGTTAACGGTGTTGTCAAAGATCCGTAGTCTGTCCAGACAGATTGATCGCCTACACGACCAGCAATTGATTCTCTAATATTATTATAGTTAATAGCTGTTATCTGTGGCATCTATATTCCTTTTTTATAATGTAACACACTTTACATTGTATGTCAATCATAAATCACTTATTTTTGCATAAGACGGAGCTGGCGAGTTTACATACGAACCTGATGCTCGTATATGCGAAACCGAACTAGTAAGAACTCCTGCTACATATTCGTCGGCGCCGCCTGTACCTATATCTAAATCATTAAACACAATATTAAAAGTAATATCTGTATTGTTTGATTCTTTTTTTGCTTGAATATAATATTCGTTGTCTGAATATCCGCCTGCAATACTACCTGTTTTTCTATATATAGTTTGATACGAGGTTGTTAAATCTTCATTGCCAATAGCATAGGAAGTACCAGATGGCTTTGTATTAGTAGTTACTGTTCGTCCAAACTTTATCTGGCCAGCATTAAATATAATATCATACCAGTCTTGATTTTTTTGTAAGTTGGTATCATTTGGTACATCATCAATATTAATCGATGAATCAAATCTAATTTCGCCGCCTGCGTTAAAAAAACATCTACGAGCAGCAATTGAAGGAAATGATATTTTAACAGTATGATTAACTGATTGAGGTTGAGATGTTCCTCCCCACGGAGATGTAGCACCATCTCTTACACTATTAACACCGCCTGATTCTATGTCAGCTTGGTTGCTGTTTAAAATAAATCTATCGTTTTCAAGTTCGACTATTAATATTTCGTATGCATTAAACAACACATCTGCAATCTCTGCAGAGGTAGTAACTGTATTAATAAGAACCGGTGAAGTATTATTAATGTGTACATACACCTTTTCAAAGTCAGTGAACAAGTTATTCATATCAGAAACTAACACTTCGTTTCCTTCGGCAACTGGATTACTCGATACAGTATTATTGTATCCTTTATCACCAGACCCAACTCCTAATACTGCTGAAATTTTTCCTTGTAGTTCGTTGTACCTTGATTGTGAGATAATGTCGCCGACTGCCATAACTTTTCCTTTTTAGTATTTACACTTTTAAAACGCACTCAACCAACTTTTCCGAAGGATCGTCGCTTGATTCTAATGCAATACCAACTAATGCTCTAGTAGCAGTTTGAGAAGCAACTCCGTCTTCCCATGCATACAATGCCATTCCTTTTTGAACTACACCTATGCACCTTACTGGTACACGACCTTTTAATGCAATAGCTTGGCCATCGATTTCTGAGTTCATTAAGTAAGCTGGATTTTCACTAATGACACCAATTGCAAGATCACTAGACTTTGCAGGTCTAGTTTCTGCACTAATATCACGTGTTTCTACAAACTTAGCACTAGATACTGCCATTACTGTTCCAACCGGATGTGTTTCTTCTGTGGTATATTTTTCTGCAAGATCGGCATAACGAGCTTTAGTTGCGGTGCCATTAAATATTGTTGCAGTTAGATTTCCACTGCTATCTCTTGCAGCAATAGTATTTGCGCCAGCAGTGGTTGATGCACTACGTGCCGTGCCTCCTACATCAAGTGCATTTGAAACTGTTGCAGTACCATTAAATGTAGTAGCATAAACTGTATTAAACTTTTCAGTTGCACTACCGATATTATATATGTTTGTTGTTTCAGGAAAAATTCCTTTATCAACTGCTGCGTTTCTTATTGAAACAATCCCTGTAGCAGATCCGGCAGCTGGTGCAGTTAGTGCAAACAACATTTTATTACTTGCATTATTTTGATTTACAAATCTCGGAACTGTACCATCGCTTACATCTATTTTTAGATCATTACTAGCGCCAACTGTAAATCCAACATCGCCTAATGTTAATGCATCTGTTGTTTTTAAATAATCACTAGCTAAGAATCCACCTAAACGTAATGCATCATTTGCTGATCCCCAAATAATTGGTTCGTTAGTAGCACCTGTAACAGGTTGATCCAAACTATTTTTTGTAATACCTGTAGCACTATTAACTAATGTAATACCTTTTTTGATTAAACTAAATCCTGTTAACGATGGAACACCGGCTGCTTGTACACCGTTTAATGTAAACTCTTCTCCAGAGATTACATACAAACTAACATCATTTATTAGAGCAACAATAATAGTTTTTTCAACCGCTGGAACAGAGTTATCATTAACACTAACACTAAGCATCTGTGTTGTTCCGCTTCCTGCACTCTGAGGACCTACTAGGATAAACTCGCCTGCGGCTGTTTTACCATATAGCTGATTACTTGTACTGCTCCACCACAAATCGCCTTCGTCCAGTCCTGCTGGTTCAGAACTTGATACTTCGGTACCGCCTGCTGTTTTCCATGCACTACCAGTATAAAACTTTAGTTTAGTAGTTCCTGCATCATACCATACTTGTCCATCAATAGCTTTAGCAGGTGCAGTAGTTCCTCTAAAGTTTTCTAATAAATGAACTATGTTTTCGTTTTGTGCTTCGCCAAAACCACTATAGTTTTTACCAATAAGTTTTAGATCAGTTGTTTGATCTATTGTGCCGTCTTCAACGACTGTTATCTGTGTACCGTTATATCTATTTACAATATAGGCCATTGTTGCTCCTCGTGCTTAGTGCTCTTATGTTATTTATCGTTAAAGTGCCGATGCTGCTATTGTACTTCCATTAACGTCCCATATGCCGCCGTTTGCTTGCATAGTTATTATCAATCTATTTGCTGTTAGATTAACTGTTGCTGTAGGAGCATTGATTGTAAAGTCACCTATAACATTAACGTTTTGTGTACCAGCACTATCAACTGCTGTTAAAGATTTTACAACACCACTATTAACATCAATAGGATCTGATGAAGCTGTATAATAGTATGCATGTATTTTTGCAGTTTTTCCTTGAGTGTCAAACGGTGCTGCGGGTATTGGAGATATTTCTGTTAATAGTACAGCAATATTAGTAAGCAATCCGTCATCTGCAAAAGTGTCACCATATGTTCCTGTTGCATAGGTACTACCTAATCCAGTAACATCTACTCCCATAACTATTGTTGATGATGCTAGTTCGTCATCAACATATCTTTTAACTACTACATCTTGATCAGCACCTTCTGTTAATAATGCATTGTCGGCTTTACGGCGTGGACTTACCGGAGTTTCTACATTTGTTATTTTTACTTTGTTTATTAAGTTTATACTACCAGTTGATGCAAACTCTAAGTTACTAGTTGTTGTAATGCGATCTTCAGTGAAGGTCATTGTATCACTTTGTAGGTTGTTTCCTACTACTAATGTATTAAGCTGACCTATTCCTGTTAGACTACTGTTCACAACCGTTGATCCTAACGTATCTAAAGACAATACATTTGTATTATCAATAGCATAGTTGTTTAACTCGTTGTCAATATTAATACTATGACTACTTGTCCAACTGTTAGTTGCATTTAACCAAGTCCAGCGTTTGTCGTCTCCCTGTACTCTTATAACAATGCCGCCGTCATCTGCTTCGCTGTCAGTTGCTAATGTACTATCGTCTTTTATTGCAAGTTCAATTTGATGGTCTTCAACTCTAAGAGTAGCAATATCTAAACTTACCGAGTTTCCTTCGATTAATAAATCGCCAGTAACACGCAAGTCTCCTGTAACATCTAACGTATATGCAGGATTTGTTTTAAATATACCAATCTTTTTAGTATCGGCGTCAAAATACATAGCAGTGTATGTGCCCGAAACATCTTTAAGATCTACTCGCATGTCAGCATCTTGAATATTATTCTGCCAGACAGTAGTTTGTCCACTTACTTTTATTGTAAGATCTGTATCAAGTCCAATACTTAATCCGTTATCGTTGGCTATTGCCAATCTACCTGTTGTAACATCGTCAACAACAGCACTTATAAAACTGTTTTGATCAAATACATTTCCAAGCTCGTCTACAATTTGACCAGCACTAGAGGCTTTCCCATAAAATTCAAAATCAACAAACGCTGAGTTTATGTTTACACCTTGTTTTAAAGTAGTAAATCCTGTGATAGCCGGAAACGGGGTAAAGGTTATATTTTCTTTTGAAACGATTGCATATAAACTGCCATTTAGATACTTTTTAATAATCACTCTATTTTGACTTGTAGTATCTCTAATAGTTGCAATCTCATCGCCTGATTTAAGTTGGTTTTTTGTATATGCCGGTCCTACTAAAACAGTATTAGTACCGTTCCAAAATAATAGCTGATCCTTTGATGCATCAATCCATATGTCTCCAGGTATTAGTTCTGATGGCTGAGAACTGGCATATATTGTGCTATCGGTACTTCTAAATGTTGTACCATCATATATTTTTAATCTGCCTGTAGCAGTATCATACCAAAGTTGTCCTTTGAGTGGTTTTACCGGTGCTGTACTATTACTAAAGTTTTCCAGCATCTTAATAAAGTTTTCATTTATACTTTCGCCAAATCCTTGATAGTTTTTTCCTATTAGTGCAATATCTGCACTGGATATATCTAACCTACCATCAACTAGTTCTACTAGTAACGATCCGTCTGTTTTGTTTAGTTTATAGGCCATTTATGATACTCCGTGATAGATAATAAAGTTAAGTGCAAGGAACGGATTTGTTATATTTAATGCATCGTTTGCTAAATCTACTACACCTCCTGATGTTCGCAGACGTGTTCCAGTTCCCGATATGTCTCCGTCTCCTGGTACAACTTCTGATGCACTTGCTGTAGCTGTTGTAGTAGCATAGAATTGCTCTCCTGTACTACTTTTTAAGTCGTGCTCGTGTTCGGGTAAGTTAGATGCTGTTATAGTAACATCTTCACTACCTGCTACACCACCCATAACACCTACAGTTGATGATGTAATTCTATTTGCCGATACTACTTGTCCTAGCCCTGCAGGCGTTCTTCCTCGCATATCTGGTATTTTAAACAATGTATTAGGATCACTCGGTGTTCCATGATACCATGTTGTTGGATCTGCTGAAAGATATCCCAATACTGTTGCCAAAGCACCGTATGTTGTTAATGATTTTTCTGTTCCGTCTAATATAAACCATCCATCAGGTGCAATCAATCCACCGTACATGATTACTGTGCCAACTGGCATAGTATCGATAGAACCAATAATCTGTGCAGGCGTTGCTTTAACTAACGTTCCGCCTTGATTTAATAATACTTCATCTGTTGTTCTATTGATGCTCGATGCTGCTGATCTACTAGAAATAGCAGCTGATTGTATAGTAGATGTAAATGTTTTAGTAGAGCCGCCTGTCTGGCCGTCAAATACAAAACTAGTTGCACTAACATCTCCTGCTAGTGAAAAAGTAGTTACACTGTTGAGTTTTGCTGTACTACCAGCTGTACCGCTAACATTACCTGTTACATTACCTGTTAAGTTACCTGTTATACGATTAGCATGTAATGTATCGTAAGGTAATACTGATGAGCCTATAGAATAAACATTTGCAGTATCGGGCAATATGCTAGTAGTAGTAAGGCTTCCATCAACATCAAAGTTTCCAGTTACAGTTAGATTTCCTGTTATACTAGTATTTCCTGTTAATGCTGTAGTACCAGTTACTGATAGGTTGCCGGTAAGTTTTTGATTTCCAACTACGTCTAAACTTTCTGTTGGAGACAGGTTGTTGATGCCTACATTAGTGTTTCCTTTAACTCTGATTGGTATTGCAAAGTTGCCGTTGTTGTTAACTCTTAAATCTATCGGAGCACCTGGAACAGCGTTTTCAACAATGCTATTATTACCTTCAACTAACAAACTTAATGTTTTTGAAACACCAACTTCTAAGCCCTGATTGGTTTTTATTTGAAGTTTTTCTGTAAGTTGATTAACAATGTTGTTGCGCATAAATGTTGAACTTGGTATTGTTGCTCCACTAATAAGTAAGTTTTCTGCGTTAGTTGCAGTGCCATTAAACTTTGCTGCTGACAATGTTTGATTAAAGTTTGTTCCAACTTTTATCGGTGTTACACTATTAAATCCAGCAAATGATGTTTTGGGCGAAAACTCAACTCTACTTGTAATACTAACTGGTATATTTTCAATGTATACGACTACTACTGTTCTAGTTGTATCTGTAGTATCTACTAGCTCAACTGATTTAGCTCCAGTGGTGTTTCCATTGCTAAAATCAGGACCTACTAACAGCCACCCGCTGCCTGTATACAAATACAACTGACTAGTACTAGTATTAACCCAAAGATCGCCTTTGACACTGTTTGTACTATCAGGTTCTGAGGCATTCTTTTTTAAACCGCCGGCTGCAACCCAGTTTGTTCCGTCGTATATTTTTAACTGATCTATACTATCTGTAGTGTCATACCAGAGTTGTCCTTCAACTGGATTTAATGGTGGATTTGCATTTGCAAAGTTTTCTAATAACTTTAAAAAGTTTTCATTAATAGCAACACCATAATCTGATAATAGTCTACCTGGAAGTTTTAGACTAGTTTCTGTATTGATTGCGTTATCTTCAACAGTTATAATACCTTTATTAGATTGGTCAGTGAATGGAACTTCGTATGCCATTAAGTATTACCTCCTGAAAGACTTTGTACTCTTACAGTATAATCAATCTGTATTAATCTGTTGAGTGATTTTTGTACCGGATGGAAAATCACGTGAGTAAGAAGTCTTCCTGTTCCGCTTGCTGAATAACCTACTAAACCAAGTTCATCAAATACAAACTGTTGTTCTGTATCAGCCGCAGTATCAAATGCATCCTGTCCTTCTGGTTCGCCGTAGTCTAACAAACAACTTACAACAATATCAGTATAGTTTGTACCAGTAACGTGACGTGTTTCTATTTTGTTTCGTTGTGGATCAACATTGTTTACACTGCGATCGTCTACCACTTTTGCATATGTTTGATTGTACAAACTAGCATTTGTACCAGTACTGTTTGGCGTTAAGTATGTAATAATACCTGTTGGGTCAACACTAGTGCCACCGTTGCCAAATGCCATTTGATATATATAACCTGAACCGGCATTGCCGAGGCTTTCTGCAAGGCTAATACTCATATTTTCATAATGAATAGCATTGCGCTTGTTAACAAATACATGCCCACTTTCTGGATTGTGTATTTTTATGTGTCCTTCGAGGTGTACACCGCTTTGTTCGTTAATCATGTTTCCATTCCGTTCCTATAATGTATTTATCGGGGTAGCGATATTGTTTTGTCTGTTATAAATTTAGCTATTTGATTTGTACTATTTGCTAGGGATTTTCCTGTATCGTTCCATATTTTTCCTGTTCTGCGAACAACTTCAATGAATATTCCATCTGCAGGAGCATCAATATAATCTGCAAGTGTTAACACTGTGATTGTACTACCGTCGCCTGTTATTATATTTTCAATAGTATACTCTGGATCTATTGTTACATCTGCTTCAGGCGAATCTTGATCTACTGTTTTGTCAAATGTTACAATATTATCTTTGCGCAACCTAGTGCCGGCTAAAAATACATCAATCTCATTTACACTAGTTGGAATAAAATCAAGTATAAACTCTTTGGTACTAGAATCACCAATAAACATAGTTTTAGCTGTTTCGTCTTTATAAGGAATATTTTCTTCTATACCTTGTCCTTGTACCTTTGTTGCAACTGGATATTGCTCTTTTATACCTGTTCCTAGCGTTCCTCTTCTTAGTTGTCTAAGTAGATTGCCGTCAACACTAAAGTATTCGATACGTTCTTTGTCAATCCAAACAACTCCCGGAGTGCCAAGTGCTTTATTTGGTTCTTGTATTCCTGTGCTGTCAACCAACTGAATAGATAAATCATAATAGTTTAATGGTTGTTGCAACTTATACTCGTTATCTTTGTTTAAACGCTTGAAGTGGAATCTGTTTAACATATCTTTAAAGATACGATATCCAAACTTAGGATCGCTTGTTAATGCGGTAAACTGCAATACTTCAACTTTGTCATTTGATGTAACTTTGTTGTAAAGTTGAACGCCAGATCCACTTGCATCAAGTGAGTAATCGTTTTGTGGAGAAAGTAATATTCCGTTTTTAAATACCCAAACATAGTTTGCACTTAATGCAGGTTTTTCAAGTTTGATAAATCCTCTACTCAGCAAGTTTTTATCAATATAAAACTGTGTTCCTGCTGGTGCTTGATTTGTATTCCACACAATATCATACGAGGTTCTTTCAAATCCGTTTATATCATGGTTGCTGAATACATAGATATCAACTGTTTCCCAATCAGCAGGTGCTTCTGTTAGTGATAATACATCAGTTTCGATAAGTTTAATATCACCAATGATTGCCTTTGTGCTATCGTTTTCCCAACTTGCTACAATCTCTGGTGTATCATCAATACTTTTTAGCTGGAATAGTTCTCTAATATATCCTTGAAGTTCTATTGTTAACGTCGAACCCGATCTGCTAAACTTTTCGACACAAGCAATAACTGTAGTACTATCATCAGATAATTCAAAACTTATATCTTGTCCAACTGCTGGATCATTAACTTCTGAACCATTTTGTATTTGTACTGTTGTGTTTAAAAAGTAATATTCTGCATCTCTGATAATAAAGATTTCTAAAGTATCTCCAATCAATCCTACATTGTTGTTGAGAAGTTGTACTCTGCCATTTGTAGTGTCATAATAATAATCAAGTACATCGACAATAGAACCATTAATATATAATACAACGTCAGTGTTTCTAACTGCTGTTGTATCTTCAAACTGCCATCTATCAATGTCGTAAGCACGGTTGCTATCTATTGTATATTTTTTTCTATAACCTGCATTTAAGAATCTACCATCACCACGTTTTACTAAAATATTGTGCGATAAAGGTTTATCAATAACTGGTAGTGCAACATCATTTGTAAATCTATGAACTTTATTTGTACCATCGGTTACAAAAGTATTGTCGATTACCATTTGACTGTATTGATTTACGCTGCCGTCATATATTGTATATCCAATGATTTTTCCAGCAGTTACTTTGATAGGAAACTCTAGTTGGGCATTACCAGTATCTGATTCTGTAAGTCCGTAATCTGTTGTATCGTTTTGTAATACGCCATTTATTGTTACAAACGAACTCAATCCAGACTTCCATGTGATTGGCAGGTTGTATATAAACGTATCACCAGTAGAAACAATATTATCACTATCGATTAAATCTACACCGTTGGTTCCTATTGTAAGTATTGAAAGATTTTTTCCTTCGTCTAATGCTGTACTATCGTTTAAACTTATGAACTTATTTTCATAGTCGACATTTAAATCGTCATTATCAATAATGTCGCCGTCAACTTTTACAACCAATGTGGTGTTTGTTTGTGGGAAGTTGTCAAACTCCCACTCAATGGTTGTGCCATCTGTGATATAGTTTCTAACACTAATAATACCCTGGCCGTCTACACTTCTATTGTACACTTGAATATCAACTGCATCAAGTACCTGTCCTGGAACTTGTTCTTCTGGTCCGCCGCTGGTAGTTTCTGTAACAAAGCCGTCGCCGTCAACAACTATGTCGCCAGAGTCGATACCTTTAGCAGTTGTGTATTCAAAGTTTCCACCTTGTAAACTTACATCGTATGCAGTTGATTCTGGAGTAAAGCTGCCGTCGCTTGTTGATTTTCTAATGATCACAACATCGCCGTCTTTGGTTTCAACGACATCGCTGTCTAAGAATACGGTATTTGTAATATTATCGCCTTGCGGTGACACCATTTTTGCATTTGGATTGGCTGTTACACTACTTCCATCGTAAAACGGGTCGTCTATTCTTACATTATTAAGATATACATTGTATGTTACACCTGATTCTAAAACACTGCTCAATGATATTATTTGAGTACTGCCATCTAATGTAATGATTTCATCTTCATAGTTAGTGTCAAACGTATCAAAATCAATACCATAAGCGTTTGCATCAAACCCAGTATTTTCGCCAAAGCCGATACTATCCATTTGAACGCCACCGTAGTCAACACCACTCATTAACTGACTTAGTTCTTTGCCTGGCATGTTTGTAGTAGGCTTGTAAAAGAAGTTTATTCTATCTTCAGCAGTTAACAGGTTGGATGATTTTTTATAGTTTATAACAACAGCAGCATTATTTGCAGGTGCAGTAGTAAATGTTATTTTACCACGATATCTATCAAATGTCTTGGTTGTATCAATAATATTTGATGCTACAAAATCACTTATTAGCTGTGGCTCCCCTGCTACAGTTATTGATATATCTGCACTATTTGTACTCAGTGGCCATTTTAAACTAAACTCAGTTAAACCGCCATTACCGACAAATGTTTCTGTTTCATTTAATGTGGTAAAATAGTATGCACCAGCAACTCTATCAAACTTCATCAACATATGCGTGGATCTGATTACACTGTTTCCTATCTGTGCATAAACAACTGCATCAACTCCGTCTTCTGTTAAACTTCCGTTTATTGTTACGGTTGGAGTTGTAAAGTATTTTGCTCCAACTGTATCAACTTCAATGTACTGAATTGATCCACCACCTATATACGCAAGTCCTTCAAGTGTTGGACCACCTCCTCCGCTAACTGTTACATTTGCTGTGTCAGTATATCCACTGCCGCCATTGTAAACAACAAACTCTGTTATTTCAAATCCAACATTATCTAACCAATGTTTTTGTGGGTATGTAGTTGTGGTATCATTTGTTCCAACAAGACCATTGTTGAAGAACTTGATAGTTTCGCTGATAATCTGGCCACGTTCTGCATCGTAACGAGGCGGCAAATCAAAATCAGTAACACTAGTTTGTGTTGGTTCTGTTCTATTATACGAACTGATATATTCTCTTATTTTAGTACTATATGGTTTTACTTCTTCAATATAGTCTTGATAGTTAGGAAGATTATCGTTTTGATAAGTTACTTTTTGTGTAAGCTCACCAACATTGTGTTTTGCAACTACAAAACTAGATTTAAAAATCCAGTCTAAATCAACCTGCTCACTCATTGCATATCTAATGCTACTAAAGAACAGTTTGTTCCACTCAACTTCTAGTTGATCAACAAACAAGTTATCTCTTAGTGCATATAATATTATTTTTATTTCATCAGTTGGCTCACTGTCGTACAACGAAATGTCATAGATTATGTTATCAAATCCAACTGCATCATTTTGATACAATGTATTGCTAAACTCTACTGTGCCATTTTGTCTGCCTACAACTTTATAGTTAATAGTATAATCTACTTCTAGTTGATTGTCAATCTTTTCTAATAGCATCCAACCGCCGGAGCCGATATTTTCAATCTTAATAGTATTTCCTAGTTTATCGTCTAATCCGGCAAGTTCATAACTACCATTTATAACAAAATCAATAGATGTAACTTCGCTGTATCCAGTTGCATACCAGTCAACATACTTCCAGTATCTATTAACATCATAGCTTTGAATGTAGTTTCTAAACCATTCTTGTGTGGATGATATCCAGTTGTACACCGCCCACAATCCGCCTACTTCTGTATCGGTTGTTACAAGAACACTAAACGGACGCACAATAAGTGTAGTATCACTTAAATAGTTTTTGCCGCCATTTACAACTTCAACTTCAATAACTTGTCCAAGATTGTTGATGTAGGTTTTTATTTCTGCGTCAACACCCTTACCTTCTATAGTTACAGTTGGACCATGTCGCTTGCCAGATGTATAGTTACTGTCAATATACCCTCTGCCTGGTTCTGTAATAGTTGCGCCTGTAATAGTTCCGTCAACAATAATAGGTGTAAGAGTTGCTTGTTTAATTTTTGCAGTACCGACAAATCTCAACAAACTTTCTGTATCAATCTGTGTGTCCCACTCATTGCTAAACTTGCTTGGTGCAGTCTCAGTTTGGAACAGCGGAGAAATATCAAAATCATCTACGATTGTATATTGTGATAATACTCCGTTTACTCTTTCAATAACTTGTTTTAGTGCTTCGGCTCTATTAACAAATATAGTTTGATTTGGATTATTTAAAATGCCATAACGTTGAGCAACACTGATATTTAAATCAGGCAAAACTTTTCCGTTTTTATCATACCCTGCTAAACTGTCAACCCACTTATCAACAATGTCATTATTTGGTTTGCTTGATGCTAACCCTTCGACAACCAATGCATATTCACTATGAATGTTTTTGTTTTCTGCATTATCTTGAACATAATAATCTACGTGCAAGATAGTATCTTTGTCTTTTACTAGATTTTTTACATTGTGTAAGGCAAACTTTTTACCATCGAGTAATGTAATATGTCTGTAACCTTGACCTGAAGGATCTGCTATCAAGTTTGCAACATCAAACGAGCTGATCTTTCTGCCATATGTATCAGGCAATGTATTTTTATTTTTAACCCAGAAATAATACTTTGGTACAAAAACACTTGCTACACTATCGTACACTCTTGCTCTCACATATGAATCATCACTGTATAAAGTTTTTCCACTTATACTGCTGGCTAATCCTTCAGTAGTGTCTGCTATTTCATCCCATTCACTTGGTAATAAATCACTTTCAACCCACTCGTACACATCTACACTAAATCCAGGAATAATCTGATTCCATGTATTGGATTTATATTGTATACTTCCTTGATATGGATTGTACCATTTTATAGCATCAAGGTCCCACCATAGTTTTCCAACTTGCTGTTTACCCCAAAGATCTGCTACACCAGTGTCTCTAGTGCCAACATTATAAACCGCTGGATCATAATAAGTCTTATAACTAAGTTCTTGTTCTGCAGGGCCAGCAATCCTTCCTCTAATAGGGTCTATATAATCAAGGTATGTGATCAAATCATTTGTATTTGTATCATATAGCCACACACCTTTGATTTTATCAATATCAACATAGCTGTCGCCTTGGCTGTTGATATTCCAAGCGTTGGCATTTAAGTCTGTTCTATGATCTTGAATTAGTCCTGTTTTGTCATCAACTGCTGTTCCTATCGAAATAACATACAAATGGTTTCTATTTAATACACTCAATATATCAGATGAATCTGATATATCTACTTGTGAGTAAAGTTTTTCAGCATATACCAACTTGTTGTTTAATGTTTCATAAACATAAACTTGTCCGTTATCTTTGATTGTATCATAAATGCTTGTTGCTTTATTATCAAAATCTGTAAGTTCATTATCAAATGTTACGTATGATTCCGTATCACCGTTGCGACTTGTTATAGCAAGTTTATTAGAATTAAAACTTACATTAGTACCAAATCTTTCATTCTTTTCACCATTAGGTGCAAGCAATATTTGATCTTGTACATATGTTCCGTTTGTAAGTTTATATACATATACTGCGCCATTGTAAATACCATTAGCATTTGATAACTGTGCGCCTATTGCTATTTTAGATCCATCATCGTTTAGACTTAGTGTAGATCCAAATGCTTCTTCTTCGGTTGCAGGATCAATATTTTCATCAAATACAAATCTGCCATTTGTTTTTCTATATATTGCTATACGATATTCGCCGCCGGTTTGAATTCCACCAAGTGCTAATACTTCGCCGTTTTTACTAATATCATAACTTGAGCCAATAGCAAGTGCATTTAAAAAATCACTACTATCATTATCAAGTAAGCCGCCAGTGCTATCATCAGTTTGTGATGAATAAGGAACATAACCCAAATAATCAACATATGTATCAAGTACATCCCACTGACTATTGTTAAAAGGATTTCCTGCAAGTACGGTTGTATTTGCTTGACGAAGTTCGCCTTCATAATAAACAATATTGTTAGGAATATATTTTGAAATACTTTCCCATTCGCCTTTGTAGTTTGAATCTCTTGAATATGCATAAGATGTTACATTAGATTGACCTTTGTTGTTAACAAAATAAACACGGCCGTTATCTTTTAAACTTCTAATAATAATGTTGTGTTGGAAATCGCTCGGTGAAGCTGATTTGATTGCAATACCAAACTGTTCGTTTGTTGACGGTTCTGGACTTAAAATAATATCAACTAAAGTAAATGATCCATCGATAAGTTTTTTATAAATGTAAACCACACCTTGATTTGCATATCCAAGACTTGCTCCAGAAGTATCTGTAACTATTAGATCTGCTAGTTCCCAATCTTGACTTAATAGATTAATAGTACTACTTTCTGCTATAACATCAACTAGAGCTCTCCATAATGTTCCTCGCTGACTTACATAGTCTCCAGCTAGATAACTTTCACCTTCAGTAAATACACCCTTGTATCGTGTTTTAACATTTGCAGCAGTTGGAGCGCCTACATATAAGTATTGTCCGTTGTCTGTTATTTCAACACTTGTACCAAACTCGCCTGCGTCATGATGATTAGACAACGGTTCTAGTGTTTGTTTTAGTGTAAATGCACCAGCTTCGCTACCACGAGTGTATACATAAACTTTGCCATCATCTATATCTGGGGTTCCAACTGCTAAAGTAGTATTGTTGTCACTGACAGCTAAATCAGATCCAAACTCTCTGCTACCAGTTTCGGGTGCTGCAATGCTTTGTTTAAAGCTACGTATAATGTCACTATCGTATACTCCAAATGTTCCAGTGCCAATATCGTCAATCCATACTCTGTCATTATCGTCTAAATCGTAAAGTTTTGTAATATTGTTTATACCCTCAGGTGACGATACTCTGCGTGACGATAGTTCTGATACTATTCCAATAGTACTGTCTGACAAGTCAATAAAGTCTTCGGTTATTGGGTTATCCAGTTGTATTTCAAAATCAGTATATCCAATATTTTGTACAATCCAAAAGCCATTAACTTCACCATTGACATTATTAAATCCAACAATATCGCCTTCTGCAAACGTAATAGGCTTACTAAAGTTTGCTTTAAATCCTAGGTCTGTTTTCTCAATAGATTGAATACCGATTGGAGAAACAACATGCTTGTAAACATTCCACGATTGAGAATCTTTTGGCACCCATATGTAACTTCCAATATCAACACTATCGATATCTAGAACCAATATATCATTTTTTGTAGTTGTTAAAAAGTTTACTTGGTCTAGTTTAACATACCCGGCAGTTTTAGTGTATTCTGCACTACCAGATGTTAATGGCAAAGATGTATGTGCATAATCAGTTGGAGAAAGATATACATCTTTTCTTGGATATTGATAAACCAAATCTGTGCGTGTTGAATCTACTGTTTCAACAAACTCTACAAGTTGTGGCTCTATTCTAAACTGGCTTTCGTCTAGCTTAAATTCAACTTCGTCGTAACTTGTGGTTGCACCGTATCTACCAACACGTATTGCCCATTCTTCATACAGTTCAACACTATCGGAATCTGCTGAACCAAGTTTGTCAAACAGCTTTGTAACAGCATTTGATGTACCTTTGTCTTGTATAAATCCCTGATAGAACTTGTATTGACTAACATCGTCTTGAATAATATTAGCAAGATATTCACGCTTTTGATATCCGATAAGATGCTGAGCCAATCTTTGTTGTTCACTATCAAAGTTATCTGTATCTAAATCATAAAAATCTGCAAACTGATTTGCTCTATAATCCCAGTTTGGTTTTAATTCACTTACAGGCTTACTATCCAATCTGCTCCAGTTTCCATAAATGAAATCTTGTGTGCCACTGTGTGTAAATCTAGCTGCATAATAAAACTCTTTGTATTTTACTAGTTCTGCAGTTTTATAATCTTTATAGCTAGTCCATTCAGTAACTTTGGCATCATCGTATATAAATCCTGGAATATTTAAACTACCATTCCAATCGTCTGTTCTATATCCAACAACTTTCAGACGCTCTTGTCTATATCCTGTTTCGGGTACATAGATTGTATCGTTGAATACTGTTGTGTTATCAACTAACACAAGATGTTCTTTTTGTATCAGCGGTAGTTTGAGAAGATATATTCCGTCATCCTCTGATGTTAAACTAAATCTGTTGGTGTTGTCTCTGTAAATACTAGAACGGGTTTTACTAATCACATTTCCGTTTTCATTTAATAGTGCAAATCCATAAAGATTGCTGTGTATATTATCAACTACATAAAAGTCCTTTTCAAACTCAACTTGATTTGCTAATGGTGATAATGTTAATGTGCTAGTGTTTGCCCAGTTTTGTGTTATCCAAAACAAAAACTCTTTACATGCTAGTTGCCAGTTTTCAACAGATTCAGTTGCTTTATTAAAATATTCAAACTTAAATCCAATATCTTTTAAGTATTGTTGATAGCCTAAAAGAAAGTTAACCACCTGTTGTTCATCATTCAATATTGTTCCGTAATCAAGTGTTAGTATTTCATTAGTAAACGCCTTTCTAAAATAGGCGCCTCTACCGCCATTTTCAGGCAGACTTGGTAATGGAGTATACAAACTCGAATTAAAATCTGTTCCAGTTGTATGGTTTGCATTTACTCTATAATATCTATCGTTGTATTCTACAAGTTTGCCAGCAACTAAAAACTTGTTTTCAGCCCACTGTATGTAACTTTCGCTAATGCCGCCGATGTTTACAAACGGATCATTTGTATTTTCTCTCGGATTACGATATTTAAAAGATGGAAGATCTTTATCATATCCACTTATGCGATATCCTTTTGCAGTTCTTTCAACTATTACACCACTATAAGTTGCTACATCTTGAGGACTAGAAGTTCTCAAAACAATATTATAGTTTTCATCAGGTACAAATATATTTCCTTTGTTTAACGGAGTCTTACTATCCAATACTAGTTTTAGTTTGTTCTTTTCAGCAAAGCCAGCAAGTTTAAATCCTATTTTATTGCTTAATAGTTTTAGATTATTCACATATGTAGTATATGGATACAACGAGTCTGCATTGATATATTCACTAATATAGTTTAAAAATCCTGCACTTACAGCATTTTTTATCTTAGGAAATATCAAATCTGTTGTGGTTATTCTTTTATTTGTAGCAGTATAAACCAAGTTTCCAGCAATATCGCGTTGAATTCTACTTCTATCAAATCCAATACCCATTGTGTGTGCAGGGCGTGTTATTAAAGCAGCAATCATCAAACTAAACGGATATCCGCTACTTCTTCTCCATGCTGCTTCAGTTGGTGCTTCGTCGCCAAACTTAAATAAGTTTTGACTTTGCGGTGCATAACTGAAGTTACTTACATATCCGCTTTCTAAAGGCGATACTAACTGTCCGTTTTCGTTGACTGGAATATGTTTTAATAAGTTGTGTCTAATATATTTTTTGTTTCTTAGTACTGTTTTACCAGGTTCTCTAATCACACCGTTTTGTAAATCAGTCCAAAGTATCAAGTTATTGTTTGTATAGGGTGCAGGGCCATAAACACTTTCCCACCAAGTTGGTTGAATTCCATAACCCAACATTTCCCAAGGATGTGTGTGAGGACGATCAGTATCAAATGCTTGTCTGTAAATACCTCTCCAAAATCCTGGTACTGCTTCGTTGCGATCATTTGTACTTCCGGTGTAGTTATAAGTAAAACTTTCACCTTGTACTATAAAGTCATTTTTAGTATAATCTGAAATCTTAGCAATATTGATCCAGTCAATAAAATCTTTGATAATAATATTATCGATTTCTTGTGATGTGATCTTTGTATTTCTATCAATACCTCCAACAATATCGTTTATGTCAAATATGTCTGGATTATAATCAACTTTTAGATTATTAAAAATACGCTTTTCCATTTCTAAAATCAAATCGTCTCTATAATCATCATAAGCAAGTGTAATACTGCCGTCGTGTCCTCTAATAACTTTTTGTGGAGTTTGATAACTTGAGTCAATAAATATCTCAGGAACATATGCCGGGAACATACCTATTTTTGTAGGTGTCGGTGGAATAAAACTACCTTCAGTATTATCGTATTCGTGTATAGTTAATATATCGCCATTGGTCAGTGTTGCAGAAATGTCTACAAATCCAGTTCCAGTAAATGTATAATCTCTATTAAACACAAGTTGTTGATTATTTAAATACACATACAATGCTTTATTACTGATAGCCGATTTATTAAAAACTGTTGAGAGAGCATAAACTGTTAATCTACTATCAAGTATTTCATATTCAATCTTTTTGCTGCCGCCAGTGGCTGCCATATCAGTACTGTAAAACGGAGTAGTTGTAGTCTTGGTACTATTAATCTCATTGAAAATAAAATCAACATATTCTTTTACTGTTCCGTTAAATGATGTTTCAGTTGCAGTTTGTAAAAACTGTCTTTTGAACTTAGTATATTCATTTAGTGCATATCTAATAGCTGCAACAACATTTGAGTTTTTATTAACCAAATGATAAAGTGATAGATTTAGCGGTCCGCTGTGTTGAACAAACTTTCTACCATATTCAGCAACTGGGCCTAAATCTCTTAGATTGTTTAAGCCAGGTTGAACTCCTGAAAATGCTGCAACTTCAGAAATAAGTCCTTCAACATGATCATTTACTTCGCCTAGTGTAAACTCTGTAATATTTTTATTAGACGGGTTTCTTTCAAAGTTATGAGGAATCTCATAATAACCATTGTCATTTTTGTTTGCTGAGCTTTTAGTTTTAATAACAACAATATCAGTAAACCCAATATCGTTAGAAAGTACAACTTTGGTTGTTTTATTTTCATTGACTATTTGATAATCAGGTTTATATTCATTGTTAACATATACTTTGATTTCTAAATCAGTTAACTCAGCACTATTATTGTAAACATCAACTGGAAATCTATTTGTATAATCTTCGCCTGTGTATTTTCTTATAACATATTGACTGCTTTTTATATTTGTTTTTTTCCAAGCATTAGTATAAGATATAACTTGATTATTATATTCTTGTAAAAAGAAAACATCACTGCTTATAGTTGTAAAAATATTATTAACTTTGTATTTGTAATCTTCTGCAAGCAATGCAAAATCAAAAACAATGTCGCCAATATTTACAAAGTTTTTGTATGTAAGAGGAAATCCAAGTTCGGTATCATTGGCGCCTTCACCGACTCTATAACTAAAAAGTCTGTTTCCAGCAAAATCTGTACTTTCATAAACTGTATTATCTCCGAGACTGTTTCCGTTGCTATCAAACAAATCAAACTTTGGTGCTTGATTTAAACCTATTTTATCTTGAGCTAGTTTCCATCCAGTTGTGTCATACCAATACATTTTTCCAGCATTTTTTACACCGTCTTTGACTAGTATGGTTTGATTTAGAACAGGGTCAGTATCTGCTGTTTCAATCAAACTTATTTGAGTAGTGTTTGTATGAGTAATAAACTTGACTTCAAATATTTTATCTTTTACTAAACTATCTGTATCTGCCACAAACAGTATACGCATTCCTTCAACTAAATCTATTCCATCAATGTTGTATCCAGCAGTGCCTTCGATTGTGCTAAATGCATCTTTTGTAAATGTATCAACTAAATCAACATTAAGTTTAGCTGTATTGCCGTGATTCCACAAACGTAGATTTGGTTCAAACTCAATAATAGGACGTTTAGCTCGTGCTGTCTGATCTAGCTCGATTGGTTGATTGTTAATATTTGCACTTTTTTCAATAACAGATTTATGGAACCAGCGATTGTATCTTGCCCATGCATTTCTACTAGTGTCTCTTCTGTTTATACAAATATAATCCTTGTATCCTGCATAACTTCTAGCATTACTCCAAGGAACACGGTCAAATCCGTTTACATCAAACGGTACTTGTGTGTCTTGTGTAAATATAGCCGGCACTTCAAGGTCACTAACTGGAACTAGTTTGATAGATGTGCCTACTCCTTCAACATAGTATAGTCCTTGTGCATATGTTGCTGGCGTTACATTGCCTTGAAAATACACTTTCATGCCATTTGACATATTCCAACCGTTGACAGTTGTGTATGTTTTTTTGCCTATGATTTCTTCGTCTACATTTATGTCACTATTTTCTTCAATGTCGTATACATTAAACACACCACTGTTATCAATATCGTTTTGACTAACATAATAAAGATTTTCAGGAGCGTCTCCTGGTACTGTAAATTCAATGACGCCGTTTTCAATAAATCCATCTTCTAAATAATCTTGTGGATTTACCAATGTGTCGTCTACATTTTCATGTGTTAGTACAACACCTTCTCGATACAATGTACTAACTAATGTACTATCTTTTGAATATTCAACTTTTTTCTGTCTGCTTGTTGCAAAACTAATAGGATGGCCTGGAACGTTAACTTCAAATCTATATGTTTGACCTCTAAACAACTTTATACTTTTATTACGTGTTACTCCATCAGGCGAAAATACATAGGCTGTATTATCATCGTCAACAACAGTTTCAATAGTAAATGTACTAACTACTTGTCTACCCTGTCCTCTAATAGGAACTTCCTGCGGGCCGTTAGGTAGCCAGTAGTATTCTCTAAAGTTAGTAAACTTATCAAAATCAATATGTGGGTTCCAAGCATAAAACTCTTGAGCAAAAAGTTTGTCGTGATTTTTGATATTGCCGCCAAACGCACTTATCTGTCCTAGTATATCTACATAATCAGCATCAAACTCTACATTTCCAAGATTATCCTGAACAATAGCAAACGGTTCTAACTGATAGTTTTCTCTGTTAGAGTTAATATCACTAATATAACTATCTTGAGTAGTAACTGCTTTAGCAGTTCTACTTCCAACAAATCCGTTAATCTTTTCGACAACGCCTGGGTTGGTTAACTGATCAACTGTACTGCCTAAAAACTTTTTATTTGCATTAGTTCTAAAATATCTTGGAAGCAAAGAAGCCGAAGTTCTCTTTGCACTAGAACTTCCAGGTACAGGATATTCATTTTGATCATCATTGTATGCCATTAGTAATTATTTCCTTCAGTAATGGTGGTTGTCGAAGTTGTTGTACTTTGAACGCCTGTGTTTAAAACTTCGTTACTTGTAATAACATTTGCAGTTGCTTTAAGTCTTGATGCAGTAATACTATCAATAACTTCAACATCACTAACACTTGCACTACTAATCAATATTTCGTCGTTTTCACTTTTTAGTTCGTACATACTACCAAACGATTGTGTTTCACTTTTTGGTACTAGAACAATACTACTTATATCAGGTGCAGTTTGCTTCATAATATATGCTGCTAATTCACTAAAATAAAATGTTTCTCCAAAGTCCCAGTTTTCTAATGCAAAGAACTCGTTGATACTATCAACAACTCGTGATTTTATATCATTGTCATTTACAACACGATTTGTATTTTTTACTATTTTAAATGTTGCTTGCACATCAGTATCACTTTCAGAACCAAATAAAGATTTATATTTTACAGGATGATATATTACTTCATCACTGATTGATTTAATCTTTTTAATATCATTGCCAAAATCTAAAAACAGTGAATCACTACTAGGTGGCAATGGCTTAGTTGTAATATCGCCTTTGAGATATTTTCTATATTCAATATCATAAGATTTTGTTAAAATATACAAGTCAATAATGTTACTACTACTTGGATCAATGCGACGATTTTCAGCAGCGGCATGTCTGTAATCAAATCTAATATTATCTCTGCCTCTGTATGCTTTGTAATCAATGGATAGTTCTAATCCTGTTTGTAGTGCATTAAACTTTTTAAATACATCAGTACTACTAATATAAAATATTGTTGCAGCATCATACGAACTGTATGCTCCGATTGCTGCTTCAGTTTGTTTTACTACAATATTTTCTGCTGCGGCACTAACATATTCATAAGTTTCGACATCATTTTTTTCAAACTTTTTAGAAAATATATATTTTGTGTCTGGCAAATAAGCAGGTGCAACAATATTTGTAAATAGATCAGGATCGTCAATCACTCCATCGGCATCACTATCAGTAAATCCTATTTCTAGTTTTTTACTATCTACATACCCATCTGCACTTCTGTATTCTTTAACAACTTGCCACTTCCAATCTTGGTTAAACGGTGTTAATAAATCAGGCTTATTATTATTACTTAAAATACTAATACTATCAGTAACAATCTTACCAACTTTACTATCGTATATACGATCATTGCCATCAAAGTAAAAACGTATTTGTTTGTCACTTTCGAATACATATCTTACAGCACGGCTAGTTACTGTATATTTTTCACCATCAGTTTCAAATAAGAAAATCCAACTAGCATCTTGATTTGTGCCAGTAGCATCTCCAGTTTTTCCAGTATCAAATACACTGGTTGTATCAAGATTGCTGTTTGTAATAACTTTCCAGTTGGTTGTTTCAACATCATAACGCAATCCAAATGTTTTAAATGCAAATGCCTGATCAACCATTTGTGATAATGTATCATTTACAATAGTATTATTTAATACCGGAATAATTTCTGAAAGTTTACTAGTACTAGGAACTTCATCATTTAATATAATAGGTCCTAATGTACTATCAACATTACCTATTGTTCCATTCTCATATACACTTATAATTTTAGTCCATATATATTCTTTATCACCTAGTGCAGATACTTCTCCTAAGACCAGTTTATTGTTTTTGTCGTAATGATATCCTGCTGGAGGAGTAAACTTAACCAAACTTCCAGCAGCAACAAACTTCATTGTTGTAGCAGTAAAACTTGATACTGCAACTGGTATAGAAAACTGATCTTGGAATAGTCCACTACTTTGATTTGTTTCATTTGTTGTGGCATTCCATGTATAGTTTAAATCAACAATACTTGCATTTCTACTAAAGTTTTTATAATAAAAGTTTTTAGTTTGTGTATTCTTTATTATTTCTAATACTCGATTATTAATAACTGCTTCAATGTCTGTTTTTGAAACAAAGTTAAAACTAAATTTGTTTGTAAGTTCTTCTGTAAAAATACTTCCGTCATCGCCAAACATCAAAGTGTTACTGTACTTTCCAGTTGCATCACGTAAATCGTAATATCTACTAATACCACTACTTGTTCTGTTTACACTTTTTGTTTTGATAATCTGTTGGCTTACACCCAAAGGTCCAATATTATAATCTTCGCCAGTTATCAAACGATTTTGTGTGTAATATGTACTAGGTGCATTTGTTTGAATACTTTCATTAGTTTCTGATTGATCTGCATTTGAAACAACCGATTGTAGTTCTAAAACTATGTTAAGTGTTTCTGCTGAGTTATTTTTACTAATGTAAGGAACTTGAATTTGTATTCCTGTCATATCAGCTGGATTTATATTAAACTGTGCATTTGCTGATATTCTATAATAAACTTTAAAATCGCCCTTTGGTAATGTTCCAAAAGTTCCGTCACTAAACACAAGACTTATTCTATCGCTTACACGACTTAGAACACTATACAAATCACGAACACCTTTGGTAACACTGTTGTAAACAATGTTATTACCTTCTGTGCTTTCAACTTTTTGCCATAACGCTTCTTCGTTTCCGTTGCTGTCTAACTTGTAAAGCCAAACATCACTGTTGTTGATGTTATCGCTGTCAATGTTTACAGTTGTATTTGGAACAGGATTTAATATAGAGAATGTATTCTCTTGTATACTACCTTGTCTAAAGTGCATAAAAAATCCACTGTTTGAACTTCCTGCACCTTGGCCGTTGTCTCTATATAAAAATGCTAGTTTATTTCCAGGAAACGGTTCTTCTTCGTATATTGTTGTAGTATCTGTATCAATATTAGTACTAACAATTTCAAACTTGCGTGAGGTGTCATCTATGTTTTTTGTAAAACTATATATAGGCAACCCTGTATTATTTGCACTAAATCTATATTGTTCAGTTGTTACGCCATTTACAATAGCTTTTTTAATAGGGCGGCCAAATGTTGAGTTTGCTGGCAACGCAGCATTCATAATCTTAATAAACTGTTCGTACCAATCCGAGTTAGTAGGATCATTCCAAATAATAGATTGATTAGACAAATTGTTGTTATTAGCATCGACTACATCCTCTGTGGTACTAACACTTTCAATTTTTAATAATCCGTTGGCTGGAATATTTCTATTTGCATTATAACTAATAAGCCTTGCCAAACGGAGAATACTTTCTCTACGGTCAGCAGTTTCAATAAAGTTTTCTCTAGCATTTAGGTCAGTACGGAAAGCAAGGTTTTGTCCTAGAAATGCAATAAGATCAATAAGTGCAAGATATTCACTGGATTCGATATAATCATTAAAATCTTCTGGATAGTTTTCACGGATATATGTAATCATAGTTCTGCGTAGATTATCAAAGTCGTAACTTTGGAAATCTGCGTATCTAAAACTTTGATATATTGTTTTCCAGTCTTCAGCTAGTAGAAGTCTGTTTTGCCTATCTGTCGTTGACATTCGCGGTTCCTCACTTTATAGTATATTTACCTGAAGTAAAAAACTGCGTACTTTAAATTAATCCGTTGTCTTGATCAAACTTTATACGCATACTTTCGCTAATGCTGTAAGGAATGTAAGTCAACGAACAGTCAATCTGTATACCGCTTTCGTAACTGTCAACGATTACACTATCAACATTAACTCTTGGATCGTAGTTGACTATTTCTGTTACATCTTCAATAATAAGTTGTTTTAAGTCATCAGTAAATGGTTCAAACAACACATCCCATATAATAGTTCCAAACTCTGGATTCTCAAGTTTTTCACCTTGACGAATATGGAAATGATTTATAATATCCTGCTTGATTATACTAATATCATACAAGTTAAATCCTTTAGGATTAGCTACTGTGCTAACTCCTCTGTATTGTTTGGAAACCACAGGAGGACTAGTAATATCGTTTGATACTGTTACATTTTTGTATAAGGGTTTTTCATTTGTAGCCATACTGTATTTATCTTGCTATCATATAGTTGAATGCGGCTTGGCTGTCGGCAGGTAATTTTATTAGTTCGGCAGATCTGTTACTAGGATTCAACTCTACTATTCTGTCAAAATCGTATGATCCTATTTTAAAAACTTGTCCGTCTACTACAATACCTAATATCGTATCTTCTTTTGCTTTTTCTTCAATACTTATTCCGTATCCATTGTTCTTTTTAACAAGTTTAGTTCCAAACTTTTTAGCACATCTTTTACAAGCAGTTGCTACATTTGCAAATGTAGGATCGTTTGTTGTTTTAAATGTTTTCTTATCTATTTGTTTGGCTAAACTTGCCATGTTATTAAGTTGACCTACTGGATTATCATTGAATATAATATCTTTGGCTATTTGTTTGCCTGCTTTGCTAGTAACTCTCGGCTTATTGAATATTTTTCCAACTAGATTTGCTCCTACTTGTGCAGCAGCGCCGCCTAATACTTTTTGTAAATCAGGTGGTAAACTGTTTAGTGCTCCTGAAAGATTTTTTGTAAAATCACCAACACCACGACTAAACTGATCAAACACCGGGCCTACTCCTGGTATGCCTGAAATAGCTGCTCCTAACCCGCCTGCTAGTTTTCCGGCCATATCTCCTAATGCGCCAGATACTGCTCCGAGTGCATTTCCTATAGCACCATCGATAGCTCCTAAAGCACTTCCTAATGCACCGGACAATCCTGTACTTGATAGTAAGTTACCCATTACACCAGGAAGTTTTCCTAGTATTCCTCCAAGTGCTGATCCTGCTATACTACTTAATCCGCCTTGTAGGCCTTGTAAAAAACTATCTTTTATGTAATCAACTGTGTTAGTAGTTGCATCTTGTATTTCTGTTCTAACCTCTGCTGGATTAGCTGCGTTTGTTCCGCCAGCGTAGGTATTAGTAACAGAAGAACTACCAGTAGGAGCACCAAAATTTCCGCCAGGTACTCTTATACCAGCAATAGCAGGAATATTACCAGCTGCAAGAGTAGCAGGACTAACAAATCCTAAGTTTTCAACAAATGCAGCCGGGTTTGAAATACCTTGTAGTGCGCCTGCTGCGCCAGCTAGTTGTCCTGATATTGACCCAAATACTGCTCCTGCTGCACCTTGAAGCGCACCTTCTATATTACCAGATTGTATGCCTCCAGCTATGCCGCCAACAAGTGCTACTGTAGGCAAAGGTGCATTAGCCAATGCTTGATTTATTCCTTGCACTCCTCGAGATATTGATTCTCTAACAATAGGCTGAACCAACTGCGAGTTGTTTATTGCAAATGCTACCATACTGCCCTCCTAGTAGTATTTATTACTCTTTTCCTAGCTCGTTCATTGGTGTTCTATCGGTGTGTACCGGGCGTTCATCCATATGAAGGTCTTGGCTTTCTGTATCAACTGCTTCTGTTTTATCTGGTGCTGTTTCTAGTGGGTTCCAGTTTTCGTGGCCTTGCCATGGTTCGTGTTGCGGAACACGCTGCGGAAACTTGGCTTTTATCGATACTTCTGCTTCTTCTGCTTCCGGTGCAGCAGGCCCGTTGAGATGTATATCACCGCCTGATATTGTTGTGTTTGTTGCACCAATACTAAAGTCACCTCCGGCTGTTACTTTTGTTTCAGCACCAGACTTGAAGTTACTAGCGGCTGCTGACGTAATGTTTACACCGACTGCACTGTTTATATGTGTGTTACCTAATGTTGAAATTTTGCCATCAACACCTACTAATACTTCCCAATTAACAGCAGCACTTTGATATATGCTTTCATTTACAATCATATTGATGTTTCTGCCGGCTTCAAAGTTAATATCTCTGTCTGCTACAAAGTTGAAATCTGTTTCTGTATGAAAACTAATACTATCTTTAGCATAAACATCAAGTTTGCCATTACTTGACATTTCAATCCATGCTGTTCCTCTGCTGTTATTGATATAGATTAGATCTTCACTGGTGTTGATCATTATTTGTGCACCAGTGCGTGTTCTAAATCGTATCATTTCGTTTGCAGGGCGTGTAACATCGCCGCCAGTTTCGCTTGCTTCTTTGTTTATGTATTTGTAAGGAGTATCTTCAGGGGATCCTTCTCGTATAAGTTTGTCGTCACCGTCATCAATAACAAAACTACTACTGCCTAAACGGTTTACATGCACTGTTGCTTGGCTTTCTTTTAAACCTATTCTGCCTTGCGGTGATCCTCCACGCTTGTCAACAGGGCCCGGACTACTTAATCCAAGTACTGCACTAGGAAATTCACGTTGCGCACTACTAGTTGTTATTCCTCTAATATCATCTTCAACTAATCCTTGTTCTTTTAGTTGATTGATAAAATCTTCATTAACAGGTCTTTTGTATTTTACAGGATTATTGGTTTGTATTTTTGTTATTTTTTTGTTGTATTCGCCAACTGGTAGTTTTTTACCTTTTAATTCTTTTGGTACTGGGCCGCTGGTTTGTTCTGTACTAGGCTGGCCGCCAGGCAACATAAATGTCATACCTCTTTCAGGTACACATCCAAACCAATAACCAAACTCTCTGCTTCCTTCTACAAATGTACACAATACTAATGTGCCTGGGTCTGGCGGAATAGCCCAAAATCCATAACTTTTTTGTGTATTTGAATACGTATCGTTTTTTCCTAAATGCTGGGCACCTGTAACTCCATAAAATGGACTTGCATAATAAACTATCGACGTTTGACCTAAGGTTTCTCCAGCTGTTCCTGCTTCACTTATTTTTAAAAGTTCAACTTCTAGTGCTCCGAGATACAAAGGATCGGCATGTTTAATAACTCTAGCCAAATATGGGCCGGCCTTAGGAGCAGGTTGTCCGTTATCAACTGATCTTGTTTGTTCTGCTTTTATTGGTCCATTGTTTTGCATTTAACTATTAAATCCTGTGTTTAATTGACTTGCTTTGTTAGCATCTTGTACTTTGTTTGCTTGATCCGATGTTCCTGATGTTCTAGTATCTTCAGGCTGTCCTCGACGTCTTAGCAATGTAAGCTCTTGTGTGAAACGATTTCGTTGAATTTTGTTTTCAATAGCAGTTACTCTATATAATCCATTAAACTGAGATACAGGAACTGTATTTTCTGGGTAAATCATTCCTCCGGTATCTGGATTGTAATCAATCGGAGTTCTAAAATTCAATATAACATCAACTTCACTGCGTTGATAATCAACCTGGCCTCCTGCTGTAGTGTTTAGATCTCCTGGTTGATCTGTCCAGTTGCCCATTCCACTGTCAACTATAAAATAAGGATCACCGAATATTTCAAGTTTAACTTCGACTAAGTCAACACTACCGTTGCCTAATATCTGATCATGAAACTTACGTGCCCATCTAATCTTACTATTATCAATCCCAGCTCCGCCGCTACCTTGTGTGCTGCTTGAATTTACAAATGCTTGTGTGGTTAAACCAGTTGAACTATTTGCACCCGAAGGCTGGATGTTCAATCCTAACTGACTCGGCTTTTGTTCAGTAAGATTAAACTGTGTGCCACCAGTTTTTGCATCAATGCTTAACTGGCCGCTGTCAGGTTGTATAAATTGAAAGAATGCTGCTCTAAAGTTTATATCAAAACGAACAATATCAGTATTTTCTCCACTATAGATATAGTTGTATTCTTTTTTTGCATTTTGTCTTAGACTGTTGTAATCTACACCTGCTGCTCCAGCGTTCTGAAAGTGACTACTATGCACCATATACTCTACAACTTTATAATGATTTACTTTTGCATCTTCGCCGAATACATTTTCCTGTTGTGCATTTGGTTTTAGGTAACTTTCTGCATCTATTCTAAACCACGGAACCATTCCGTTTGCATCAGGTGCTCGTTCTTTTATAGATTTGCCCCAGTCGCTTGTTAATATTACATCTTCGATGATTCTTAATATTGATGTACCCGAACTATAGCTAAAAACTCTTTCATCATTACTAACAGTATTTTTAGCACGAGTCATAACTTTATTTTTTTTGTCATAAACTTGACCAGTTTGTGGCATTGGTACTGTTCCACTTTCTTCAGCACCTTCAATGATACGTGCTTTTCCAAGATTGTTCAAACTGTTTGGGTCTTGTGCTATCGATGATAGCTGTTCACCGATGCTGCTTTTTGTTAATATTTGTCCAGTAATCATACTCAAAAATGCTTCAAAGTTTTGAGGCGCTTGCGCTCCTAAAAACCCACTAATGTTTTCAAACAATCCTTGCACATTACCCGATTTAAAGTTTGCTAACAATCCTCCAAGACTTTTGTCTAGGCCGCCAGCTAATCCACCTAACAATCCTCCAGCTGCGCCGCCTATGCCGCTAATAGATCCTCCTAATGCTCCAGCAACTGCTCCTGCTGCACTGTTTTGAAAACTATTTTTTAAACTATTGCCGTTTGCTAGGCCTCCAATAACGCCGCCAACTACTCCAGCTGCTACAGCACCAAATAATCCGCCGCCTTTGCTGGCGCCACCGCCTTGAGATTTAGTTGTGGCGCCTGCATCAGTTGTATTTGGTATTCTTGCAGGATTGCCACTAGAAGCAATATCTTTTGGAAATGTAATAACTATTTCCGAAGCTTCTGCTAGTTGATTTGATTTTCTTAGTTCTTCATAGTGTCCATTAATAATAGTTGTTAAACTTTGTTCACCGCTTTGTAAGAGTTTTTCAACAGTATTGCCTGTTAATGCTATATCAACTGGACTTGCAGTTGCATCATCAAGATATGCTTGTTCATTCCACGGTAGTGCTTCAACTGTGTAAGTTGTGCCACCTTGATTTACATCAAACTCTATGTTTGTTAGTTTTATTGGAACATCTCTACGAAGATTTAATCCTGATTCTGTAACAATAACATCTCCATCGTCATCGTACCCTATAAACTCCATTGATAACATAAACGGAGCATTAGCATAGTTTTGATATCCGCTAATAGTTGCAGCTATTTGACAAGTTTGTAAGAATAATCCCATACTATATGGTTCGTCAACAGTAAATGTTATGAATGTAGCATTTGTACTGCGTGATTTTGAGTTTGGAACACACAATGCTTCAATATTAACATTATCAATAAAGTATTCTAACTTGCCGCCTATGATATCTTCATATTCAGTCGTAACTTTGTTGTCGCCGGCGCCGCCGCCGCTTCTAAGAATAACATTTTGAGGACCATATGCTCTATATGTTTCATTAGGTACTGCAATCTCATCTCTTGTTAAACAAGACATTGTAAAAATAGTATTAAAACTAGAAAACTGATGTAGACTGTTTGTTTCGATAGACATTAGATTCCTAACTCTGTTTTCAATTTTGATTTCTTAGGTAAAAATATTTTAGTGCCAGCTTCAAAATCAAATACAGGATCCTTTATTGTATCCATATTTCTTTGAGCAAAAACCCACCATAACTTTGATGTATTATACAAATCATATGCTAACAAGTCAGGACGGTGTGAATATTGAGGCTCAATAGTGTAAAGAATATCGTCATCTTCTGCTGGAACTGGTCTAATAGAGAAGAAACCTAACTCGCCGCTGGTTGTAAGTTTTGTATTTCCGTAAGGACTAGTTTTTCCATAGTTTGCCATTAGATAAATCCTTTATTTGCTATATTACCAGTGATAAACTGATCCATATTGAAGCTTGATACTTTGCTTCGGCTGTATGTTGGTTTTAAACCTATTGAAAGCATACTATTTGTTGGAACCATTTGATAAGTTGAAGAATATTCTCCAAATGCGCCCGTATTTACTTTGATATAATCAATTTCATCAGCTAAATCAAAACTAAACTGTGTGACTACAACCGGTACATTGTTTAAAACATAATCTCCATATCCACTTAGTTTTACAACAGGTGGTGGTGAACCTTTTTCACTACTTTCACCATAAAACATCTTAGTAAGACTTCTAAACAAGTGAACACAAGCAACCCAATACATTCCATCTTCTTCAGACTGTACTGGAAATCTTCCAGTGACAGTTATATCGTCATGTCTACTGTTAACATATTGCGGAAAAGGATAATTACTATGTGTAGGAGCCATTTCCTCATATGCTGCCGATGATACAAGGTTTATTGTTGGAGTAACAGGAAAAACGGCATACCAATCTGTTTGTGCTAAAGGAGCTAATATAGGACTATATCTATAAGATGATATTGTAGGAACTTTTATCTTGACTCGCCAATCTGGAACTGAATCGTTTGTTGGAGCAAACCGTGCAGTTGTTGCAGAGCCTCTATCAGGTTCTGCGCCTGGAGGTAAACTTCTTGAACGTATTGATTTGCCAACATTTGATCGATTTGCAAAGAACGTGTTATTAAGATTTCTAGTACCAACTGTGTTTGGTACTGATTGATTTGGATTGTTTGTCATTGTAAACTCCTACACTACTATTTAGTTGACAAAATAAACTATGTATATTATAATGTATTAAAGGAGTCGATAAATGGCTAGAAAAATAAACTATCTCAATAACAAAGACATGTTGTTGGAGATACACCGAAGTAAGGCTACATTTTGTAGTTACATTGCACCAGAACATGCTGATTATGATATTATTTTGCCCAGTGTAGATAAAATCAACATAAGAACTATTGCCGAAGCAAAGAGAAACAAAGCAAAACTGCAAGGATCTCGTGCATACGAAGCTGCAAAGGCTTCTGGCAAAAAGGTAAAGATGGCAGAGTTTTCAGTAGATTATAGAAAGATTGAAAAAAACGAACTAATCTTTCGTATTATGACATTTGATCATATTCCAGAAGAGCCCGGAAGAAAGAAAAATCCTAAAACAGTTGCCGATCATAAAACTAAACTAAACTTTCCTCCATTTCAGCACTATAAGTTTGATGATGATGATAATCTTATTTGTGTAGGAAAAAGTCACTGGGAAGGTGGCATGGAAAACGGATATTTTAACAAAGGACACGGCATGGCAACCAATAAACTTGCTATGATGTGGTTAAAACTTGTTGATCGTTATGCTACCCGTGGTAATGTGCGTGGATATACTTACAATGACGAAATGAAAGGCCAGGCAATACTACAACTGTCGCAGATTGGACTACAGTTTGACGAAGCAAAGTCTAACAATCCGTTTGCATACTACACTGCTGTGGTTACTAACTCGTTTGTGCGTGTGATTAACATTGAAAAACGTGCGCAGAACATAAGAGATGACATTTTAGAGATGAATGACATGAATCCTAGTCATACTAGACTACATGCAGGCGAATGGGAAGCTGCTGTAAAGCGCGAAGAGAGTGCAACTAAAAAATAAAGGTTGATCTTCCTAAAAATCTAGTTTATAATATACAGGAAATGGAGAATATTCTTGTTTAACAAAGCAGCGGTGTTTACTGACATACATTTAGGTATGAAAGGCAACAGTCGAGTCCATAATCAGGACTGCGAGGACTATATTGATTGGTATATCGAACAAGCCAAGGCTCACGGATGTGAAACTGGATTGTTTTGTGGTGACTGGCATCATAATCGCAACAGTCTTAACCTTACAACTATGGATACGACTATTAGGCTACTAGAAAAACTAGGTGAAGCCTTTGAAAACTTCTATATGTTTGCTGGTAATCACGACTTGTACTACAAAGACAAACGTGATATTAGTTCGACTGAGTTTGCAAGACACATACCAGGCATTACCGTAATAGATCAAATGATGGTCAAAGACGATGTTGCACTGGTGCCTTGGTTGGTTGGCGATGAATGGAAGAAGATTGAAAAGTTAAAAGCAAAATACTTGTTTGGTCACTTCGAACTCCCATCGTTCTACATGAACGCTATGGTACAAATGCCGGACCACGGAGAACTTAAAGCTGAACACTTTAAGAACCAAGAGTATGTGTTCAGTGGTCACTTCCACAAACGTCAGAAGCAAGGCAAAGTACATTACATTGGTAATGCTTTTCCACATAACTACGCTGATGCGTGGGACGATGCACGTGGTATGATGATACTGGACAAAGAGAATGATGCAGAACCACTGTACATCGATTGGGAAGAGTGTCCTAAGTATCGTACAGTCAGGCTATCCAAGTTGATTGACGAGAAGGATACACTTATCAAGCCAAACATGTACCTTAGAGTTACACTAGACATTGATATTAGCTACGAAGAGGCAACCTTTATCAAAGAAACCTTTATGGAAGCATATAGTTGCAGAGAAATAACACTTATTCCAAACAAGAATATAGAAGATATTACTACTGATCTTGATATCGAACAGTTTGAGAGCGTAGATCAGATCGTAAGCAATGAGATACAAGCAATCGACAGCGAACAGTTCAACAAAAAACTATTATTAGACATATATAACGAGCTAACATGATTAAAATACAAGACTTAACCGTAAAGAACTTCATGAGTGTGGGTAATGTTACTCAGGCTGTAGACTTCAACAAAGAACAACTAACACTTGTACTAGGAGAGAACTTAGATCAAGGCGGAGACGACACTGGATCACGTAATGGTACAGGTAAGACTACTATCATCAACGCATTAAGCTATGCATTGTATGGTACAGCTCTTACAAACATCAAACGCAACAACTTGATCAACAAAACCAACAGCAAAGGCATGTTAGTTACTCTTAACTTCGGTATAGGTACTAACCAATACCGCATCGAGCGTGGTAGATCTCCAAATGTTCTCAAGTTTTACGTGAACAATCACGAACAAAAGGATGATTTACACGACGAATCGCAAGGCGATAGTAGAAAAACACAAGAAGATATCAATAGTTTGCTTGACATGAGCCATGATATGTTTAAACACGTAGTTGCACTCAATACTTACACAGAACCTTTCCTAAGTATGCGAGCAAACGATCAACGTGCTATTATTGAGCAGTTATTGGGCATTACTATTCTTACCGAAAAAGCAGATAGCTTAAAAGAAAAAGTAAAACAGACAAAAGATGCTATCACAGAAGAAACATTAAAGATCAATGCCATCGAAGCTGCAAATAAAAAGATTGAGCAGAGTATTGAAACACTTGCAGGTAGACAACGTGCTTGGCAAAGCAAAAGTAGACAAGATCAAGATAGATTAGCAGCAGGGATTGAAGAATTAGAGAAGTTGGACATTGAATATGAGCTTGATGCACATGAAAAACTGGCTAGCTGGACTGAACACAACAACAAACTAACCTCTTTAAGGAAAGAGTTAAGCACACTCGAGCCTGCACTACGGCGTGCTACTACTAGTGTTGAAAAGGTTAATAAAGACATCTTAGAATTAAAGGATGCAACATGTTATACTTGCGGTCAAGAGCTACATGCAGACAAAAAAGCTGAGATTGAATCGCTAAAAGTACAAGAACTAGATGATGCAGTTGCATATCAAAGCGAAGTTTCAAGTAAACTAAACACAACTATGCAGCTATTAGAAGAGATTGGCGATATCAACGGCAAGCCTACTACGTTTTACGAAAGTGCTAAAGAAGCATACGAACATAGAAACAACGTAGATAACTTGCGCAGTACATTAATAAGTAAACAGCAAGAAGAAGATCCATATCAAACACAGATTGACGATTTAACAGAGACAGCACTACAAAATATCGATTGGGAACCAGTTAACCAGCTTACGTTACTCAAAGAACACCAAGAGTTTTTGCTTAAACTGTTGACAAACAAAGATTCGTTCATTCGTAAAAAGATTATAGATCAAAACTTAGCGTACTTGAACAATAGGCTCACATACTATCTTGATAAACTAGGCTTGCCGCATCAAGTTCAGTTCCAAAACGATTTGTCAACTGAGATTACTCAGCTAGGACAAGACTTGGACTTTGATAACTTGAGTCGAGGCGAGCGCAACAGGCTGATACTAGGCATGAGTTGGGCATTTAGAGATGTTTGGGAGTCATTGTATCAAGGTATTAACTTGTTGTTTATTGACGAACTTATTGACAGTGGCATGGACACTGCTGGCGTTGAGTCAGCACTTGCTGTACTAAAGAAAATGGGTAGAGAACGTAGTAAAAATGTTTTCTTAATCTCACACAAAGACGAACTAATAGGCAGAGTGAATCATGTCATGAAAGTGATTAAGGAAAACGGATTTACTAGTTACGAGAATGATATTGATATTGTAGAATAATGAACGATACTCACGATCAAATAATGCAAGCTGTGTTAAGTTACTTGAAAGCCAGCGAAACTTTTGAAAGAAGACCGAGTGAAAGTACAAAACGTACTGCTCGGAGAGAATTAAGGCTGCTAATGGGATTAGCAAAACAAAGGCAAGACGAAATAATAGACAAATATGAAAAACACATAACCGAACTACGTAATAATAGAGACACATAGGCATTTATTCAAAAAAGGCACGTGAGGTAAAGGCAAACAAGTAACTACTGTATGAGTTGGACATATCGAGGTAAAGAAATAACTGAAATACCAGATGAGTATGAAGGATTTGTTTATCTTATCACCAACCTTACTAACAATCAAAAATACATAGGCAAAAAACTAGCAAAGTTCAAAACTACTAAGCCACCTTTAAAAGGCAAGAAAAATAAAAGACGCGGCTACAAAGAAAGCGACTGGAGAACATACTACGGTAGTTCAGACAGACTAAACGCAGACGTAGCAGCACTAGGCAAAGATAAGTTTACAAGAGAAATATTATACCTATGTAAAGGTAGAGGCGAAATGTCCTACATAGAGGCACGAGAACAGTTTGATCGCAGAGTACTTGAAACAGATGAATACTATAATGGTATTATTAATGTTAGAGTCGGCGGATCAGACAAACTCAAACAGGCATTGCTAGAACATTCCATCAAGGCAAAACAATCCAACACATAAGGTTGGCGGGCCAGTTCATACACACCGCTGTGGAAAAAGCTACCGTATAGGAGCACACGTAACATACTGATCGACTACCCAGAGGTAGGAAGCCATCAAACAAATTGGGCTCACAGGTTGGTATAGATAGATTGTTGGCTGTCGAAAAACTGC